>JAABUZ0100000677.1_pt1 | contig 78922 bp, 33 predicted proteins | sample 5562091 | NCBI WGS metagenome assembly JAABUZ01 (sample SAMN12813069, study PRJNA571459) | rock metagenome | isolation source: Antarctica rocks | place: Antarctica: Victoria Land, Linnaeus Terrace sud | collected 2015-12-21
GATTTACATAGATTCATTGTAAGCCTGTTCTGGTCAATCAACAGCACTCCTATGCAATTGAAGTCTGCCATTTCCTTATTGCCATTGTTTTGATCACAGCCATGAGCGACACCTTGTTTGACATTTCCAAATACCAGTCTCAGTCTCCCCAAAGCTACAGCTCAGATTGGAGAGATGCAACTGGCATTGACCCAGTTTGGGATGAGTCCGAATTGCACTCCAGTTGGGAAAACAGCACGGCATCGCCGAGAGATAAACCTGTGTAAATCTGGGCAACCTTCATCTAAATAGTTGTTTACCGCGATCAGCAAGTGGGGTGTTTAAAGGTTGCCCAGATTTACATAGATTCATTGGAAGCCAGATGGCAATGCTGAACACAATTCCACGAAAGCACCTACCATGGCAGAAAAGGAAACGACTGATTCGAGTCACGCCTCAGTTGAGGTAGTTGAGGAACTCTCCCCGGAGGAGGAGGCCGACCGGCAACGCTTAGAGTTGAAGGTCGAGAGGGCGTTTTTTGAAGCGGGTCGTAGCTTGCGAGAATTACGCGACCGCCGTTTGTATCGTTCTACTCACAAATCCTGGGAGGAATATTGTCAAGGCAGGTTTGGGTTCACACGCCATGCTGCTAATTTCAAAATCGCCGCAAGTGGTGTTTTTGAGAATTTGGTAACTAAAAGTTACCATCCTGATAATGTAGAGGCTGCGGGTGAGGAAATGGTAACTAAAAGTTACCAGATTCTCCCAACTAAAGAAACTCAAGTCCGACCACTGGCGAAACTAGAGCCCAAGGAGCAGCGACAAGTTTGGCAGCAGGCTGTAGAGGCAGCGGGTGGAAAGGTTCCTACTGAGTGCCTCGTCAAAGAAACTGTTTTACGCCATAAGGGGATTGTTGAGCGCCTGAAGGAGAAGAATCCACCAGCACCCGAGTTTGTGGCAGGTGATGTGGTTGAAATCAAAGCCGCGAAGGGATCTCCCCTGCGTCCATTTAACGGGATGTGGGGCATCATTGAGTACGTAGGCAGTTTCAGCTACACTGTGCGAATCAGCATTGCTAGGGATACGCAACAGTGCAAGGAGGAGGAGATGACGAGGGTTGATGACGAATACACGGCAGATATCAAGGCAGCCGCGGGGCGAATCTCGTGGCTTACAATGAATCTATGTAAATCTGGGCAACCTTCATCTAAATAGTTTTCTCTCGCAATCAACAAGTGGGGTGTTTAAAGGTATGGAATGTTGCCTAAAGAAAAGGGGGAGGGCTTAACAACACAATTAATTGTCGAGTCTCAAAAGATAACTCAAATGAGCCCTCCCCCTTTTCTTGGCGTCGGCTCCCGTGCCCAGATTTACACAGGTTCTCCTCTCGGCTGGTGCAGAATTTTGAGTTGGAGCCGATTGAATCGGATCTCATCGCCAACTTGCAGCGTTCAAAGTGCTTCACTCCAACTCAGCTTCAACTGCTGAAATGGTTAGAGCAGAAGCACTTGGCTGCTTGAAAGAAGGTCTGTGACCAAAAGCAAAATAAAGGAAGTATACAGGCTCTTGGGCGATCACCATGCAGATAAATGAGTACACTGTTGGAGTCCGATCTCATAATGGAAACCTGGCAGTGAAGCCCGAAACCCTGGAGCCACTTGAAGAGCCTGCCTCGTGTGAAGAACTTCGAGCGATGCAAGAGCGCCAACGCCAATTGCGGCAGTGCGAATTATTAGACCGTAGTGCCTATATAGTTCTGGGATATTTGGGGAAGCAGACATACATGAGCGAGGTTGAGTTAGGCTTGCTATCTTGGCAGGAAAATGACTACGGCGTTGTTTGAAGAAGTAGACCACCATGGAAGCAACCTCTATCATCACTGCATTACTGCCACCCAGAACTGCCCCGGATTCAGTTAAGCGCCTCAAAGAACTGAGTGATGAAGAATCGGCACTTCGCCATCGCTTAGAACTGAAGGTAGAACGGGGCTTGTATCGAGCGGCATCTGCATTGCAGGAATTAGGGCAACAGATAGCATATCACTCGCCCCAGTATTCCGTTGAACATTATTGGCGTCATGACCCAAAGGTACAAAGATTCCTGCATGAGGCGACAATGGCTCTACATGTTCTGGGCAATCGCCAACTGTACCGCTCCACCCATCTGAATTTCGACGACTATTGCCGTGATCGCTTCGGCTCAACAACTGAGTTGTATCCCGATGAGAGCCGAATCACTCACTCAAACGACAATCGATGGGGAGTAGGCTGGGACTCCAAGTAGGTAAGGAATTCCAGTAGTTCATTGTCTGTCAGCTGTTGCCGGGAGGTCTTGCCATATGTTTGCTTCCAGTAACTCCGCCCTTGTTGAGTGTTCCAGTCTAGTCGCTTGAGTTCAGTGGTAGTTTGAGCGAACGCTTCAGTCATATTGACTCGTTTGTTCACCTCTGGCGCTGGTGCTGGCGCTGGTATATTTGACTCATGGCTGTAGTCGTATGAATCCGTTGGCTCTTCGTCACCAAAAGGGATCACCACTTCCTCATCTTTTTCTGAGTGGGCGTCATATGTGCAACTATTGGGTTCGCCAGTAACCTCTGCATAAGCTAAAGGAGTCAGAACCACAGGAACACCATAGTTTTCAACTACCACTTTAGGTAGATCTGCTGGAGTTAAAGCTGATTCCTTTGGCATTGGCACTGATGAAAAATTCGAATAGCTTGAGCTATTCCATTCAGATGACGTAGCAAAGGAACTGAGTTGTTTCTTATATGCTCCATCTGATGGCAAGGATGGCTTCACAACTGGTTGTGCCTCACTTGTTACAGTTGGATACCGTGCAGGTATCTCTGGTTGCATCTTGGAACTAGGCTCAGGCAACAGAACCATCAGCGCTTGGCTTCTAGCTCGGTCCTCTGCCACTTCCAGGGTTTCTGAACAAGCCAGACCAGTTGCACGAGTAAAGCCATCTACTTGAATCTGCGATCGCACGACGAACTTTCCTGCGTGAATTTGCAGCAACTCAGAAATTAGGCTCGCTGTGGGATAGCGAGTAAGTAATCGAGCCAACATAGCACGCTCTAGTTGATTTACAACTGGTTGCGGGTTTTTAACCTTGAGTGAATTTGTCTGGAAGCCGTTAGTTACATGGGATTCCGCCGACTCAAACTAAAATGACTCAAGTCTCTTTAGTTTGACGGTCAGTAGGAGTAATGATGGCTCAATCTCAATCGTGGCAAGGGATTCCCACGCAATTAACCCTAGAACAGTTTCAGGAATTTGTCTTACCCCACCTGCATACCGGGAGTCGTGGTCCTCAGCCGAAGCTCGCGTTGCACGTGATTTTTAACTACTTAAAGCTGTTGTACCTCGGGTGCCAGTGGAAAGAGCTGCCCACCTTTGAAGAACAAGGAGGGACGACCAGAGATTCACTACACCAGAATCTATCGCGCCTTTAGGCGCTTTGAAGGCCATGGGTGCTTTGATGCCATTTTCGCGGGGTCTGTGTCGCTACTTTTCCTAAAAGGACACCTCGACATCAGCGTTATCCATGGAGATGGGACAACGACAGTGGCAAACAAAGGCGGCGATAATCTCGGATTCAACGGGCATAAACACTTGAAAGGCGATAAAGTTGTTGCCAACTGCTCTCGCAACTGCAATGTGATCGCCCCTTTTATTGCCGCGCCGGGGAATCGGAATGAGTCCCCGCTGTTGCACAAAGCATTGCCTCAAGTGACCCGCATCGCGAACTTGGTGGGCCTCGATCTGAATGATACGATCGTCAGTCTGGATGGGGTCTACGATAGTCGGGCGAATCGGAAAGCCATTTTCAATCGTGGCATGGTTCCTAATATTCCTGAAAATCCTCGTGGCAGAACCACTCCGAAGCGTGGACGCAAGCCTTTTTTCGAGCCAGCTCTTTTTCAGGAACGGTTTTTCACCATTGAGCGCGTATTTGCCTGGGAAGATAAATTTAAGCGCTTACTGCTACGATTCGAGCGCATCAGTCAGCTGCACTATGCCTTGAAAAGCCTGGCGTACACGATGATCAATCTCCGGCATTTCTGCCAGAGCTAACGTCTTCCTCATCCATTCTCCTTGAGGTCTCGGCGCTCAAGACCCAGATTTGTCGTGCCTTGGAAACGGGAAGATTGAGAAAACGGTCAAAGAAACATCGCCAAACAGATCTTTTTGCCTCGTTGAATGCTCCATTGAACCTTGTTGTTCAATATTTCGGCTCCACTTTTCGGAAAACCCGCAACCAGTTGATTGAATCCGACGACCACAGACTCATGGCGATCACCAAACATACTACTAGTAGGGAATGGCAACTTGCGTTTACGCTCTTCAAGGCTATCTGTGTTGCCAATGGTTTGTGCGATGACATCAGGGGGGATTACCGTTCCTATCGCTTTGAATACTTCGGTTGATTCGAGCACCGGGAAGATAAAGGAGAATTCCTTGAGCTGCATTGGCTCCGACGACTATTTCAGGGGTTAACATCCACTTTACCCGATTTCAGCCTTAAACAAGAAGTATTGGGATATAGATGCTGCGGTTATTATTGAGCAGAGAGGAATAGAAGCTGTACGGGGGGACACTTCGGAACAGGGACGCCAGTTTCCTACGGAGGGAAACCCTCCTTCAGAACTGGCTCATAAAAGTACGCCCACGGAGATATCAATGGGATTGCCTGTTGAGCCTGGGAACCAACACTTCGGAACAAAACCAGTTGAATACATTCAGCTTGATTTGTTTCGCTGGGATGTGAGGACAGGGTGAGTGTTCCCCTGTCTGAAGAATCCCACGCGCTTCTAGCCGTGGGAGTGTCAATCCTTGCTGACATCAATCAAGAGGGGGGAGGCTGGACAGATAAGCGCGATCGCTAAAGCTCTAGATATCAGCGTCGCGACCATCGAACGGGTACGACAGCAATACGAGAGCGGGTAGCGTAGATACCAACGCACACACAGCAAGATCATGTCGGACTCAAAATGACGCCATTTGAATGGGAACTTGGGTTTCATGGATAAAATATCGGTGGCTGAGGGCAGTAAGTACTTTTGCTACCTCTACCAAGCTACCACCAGTTTTTGCAACACAACCCGCCTAGCTCTACTAGTCATCTCACATATCAAACTCAAAGCTGATTCGTCAAGTACAATTTACACAAAATTAGATGAACTTACCCTGATACCCTTAATTGAGGATTCCAAGCTGAATTTCCTTTTCAATAGGAGAGTGCAATGTCTTTCGGCTCTATGCGTTTGTACTGGTGGCAAGGTCTAGGAATTGCGATTGGTAGTGTAATAGTCTTGTGTGCAGGTAGCTCACTTGCCCAAATCACTCCAGATGGTACTCTCCCAAATAATTCCAATATCAGATTAGAGGGGAACATCAGAATCATTAAGGGGGGAACCACAAGAGGAGCTAATCTGTTCCACAGCTTCTCTGAGTTCTCTGTTCCCAATGGCTCCGAGGCTTTTTTCAATAATGCACCAAATATTCAGAATATCATCAGTCGGGTAACGGGTAAGTCTATCTCTGAGATTAATGGTTTAATCAAAGCCAACAACACAGCGAACCTGTTTCTGATTAATCCAAATGGCATTATCTTTGGTTCCAATGCCAAATTAGATATTGGCGGTTCGTTTCTGGCAACTACGGCAAGCAGTGTAAAATTTGCTGATGATACCTTGTTTAGTGCCTCATCAGCGACTACTAATACACCCTTGTTAACCATTAGCGTACCCATTGGCTTGCAATATAACGTGAATTCCGGGAGCATTCAAATACAAAAGTCTAACCTAGAGGTAAATACAGGTAAGACATTAGCGCTTTTAGGCGGTAATGTAAGCATGGAGGGTGGGAAACTCTCAGCTGTTGGGGGTCGAGTCGAGTTGGGAGGATTAGCAGGAACAGGAACGGTCGGGCTAAATTTTGACAGCAATGGCAATCTTCAGAATTTGGGTTTTCCTGCCCAAGCGCAACGAGCTGATGTTTCTCTTTCCAATCAAGCTAAAGTTGATGTGACAGCTTCTGGCGGTGGTAGTATTGCTGTCAATGCTCGAAACATAGATATTTTTGAAAAAAGTGTTATCAATGCTGGCATCAGTGAGAATTCGGGGTCGGTTGGCACAACTGGTGGCAATATTACCCTTGATGCTACAGGGACTATTACCCTCAAAGAGTCGAGCGTGATTCAAACTCTCGTCAATAAAGGAGCTACTGGGAGTGCAGGCAATATAGATGTAGTTGCGGGTTCGCTCTACTTCCTCAGTGGCTCTCAACTATTTACCACCACCTTTGGACAAGGAAATGCGGGCAGTATGAATGTCAATGCCCGCGATATAGTTTCCTTTGATTCTGCAGGTAACAATGCAAGCACGAGTGGGATAATTGCTTCAGTGGCGCAAGATGGGGTAGGTAAGGGAGGCGACATCAACATCAAGACTGGGTCGGTTTCGATAACAAATGGCGCTCAACTGTCTGCGATCACCCTTGGCAACGCAGATGCAGGCAACGTGAATATCAATACCCGTGATCGAGTGACAATTGATGGAGCAAATGCTGGTGCTAGTGGGATACTCACCTCAGTGGCATACGGCGCTGTCGGCAAGGGCGGTAATATCAACATTACAACTGGCTCGTTGTCAGTGACAAGAGGCGCTCAATTGAATGCTCTTACCCTAGGGAAGGGAAATGCAGGTAACGTGAGTCTCAATGTCCGCGATCTGATTAACTTGGATGGGGAGAATCCAAAGAATGCAGCCGCAACTGCAGTATTCAGCAGTGTAGCCGACACAGGTATAGGCAACGGCGGCGAAATCAAGATTGATACCGGTTCGCTGGCGCTCACTAAAGGTGCTGAACTCAATACCCTCACCAATGGTAAGGGAAATGCAGGTAACGTGAGTATTAATGCCCACGATAGGATTTTCTTAGATGGATTGAATAGCAATGGAGGTGTCAGTGCAATCTTCACCTCAGTGACGGATATAGGAAGAGGCAACGGCGGCGAAATCAAGATTGATACCGGTTCGCTGGCGCTCACTAAAGGTGCTGAACTCAATACCCTCACCAATGGTAAGGGAAATGCAGGTAACGTGAATATCAATGCCCGTGATAGGATTTTCTTAGATGGATTGAATAGCAATGGAGGCGTCAGTGCAATCTTCACCTCAGTGACGGATATAGGAAGAGGCAACGGCGGCGAAATCAAGATTGATACCGGTTCGCTGGCGCTCACTGGAGGTGCTGAACTCAATACCCTCACCAAAGGGCAGGGAAATGCAGGTAACGTGAATATCAATGCCCGCGATACGGTTTCCTTCGATGGGATAAATAGCAATAGAGGCTCCAGTGGGATATTCAGCAGTGTAGACACAACAGGTGTGGGCAAGGGCGGCGACATTAAAATCACCACTAATTCGCTGTCGGCAACCAATGGCGGTGGAATTTTTGCTAGCACCTCTGGACAGGGGGATGCGGGCAACGTGAACATAAATGCCCGTGGGCGAGTCTCCTTTAATGATGCAAGGCTTTCTACTATTAGTGCAGCAAATGGCGCAGCAGGTAACATAAAAGTCGATGCTAATTCTATCAATTTAAACAGAGGCACTCTTAGCTCTGATACGGTGGGAGCCGAGGGTAATATCACGTTGCGCGCTAAAGACTTAGTGTTACTCCGCCGTGGCAGCAGTATTACCACCAATGCTAAGGGAGCAAATGTCATTGGTGGCAACATCAATATCAATACCAACGTCCTCGCAGGAGTTGAAAATAGTGATATCACTGCCAACTCTACGGATTTTCGGGGCGGTAATGTAAGAATCAATACTGAAGGGATCTTTGGTATCCAGTTTCGGGATGTAGCTTCCCCAAACACAAGCGACATCACCGCCACAGGGGCAACTCGCGAGTTGAGTGGCAATGTGCAAATCAACACCACCGGTATCGACCCCAGTCCCGGGTTATTGAACTTGCCAGCCGTACCAGTTGATACTCAGGTAGCACAGAGCTGTACTGCGGGTGGAAGTCAAGCTAAGAGCGAATTTATTATCACCGGACGTGGCGGCTTGCCCCCTAATCCCGGCTCAGCCCTCAGCACTGATGCAGTTATGGTAGATTTGATTACTCTCAACCCTGAAGTTGATCGACCCTCTACTACAGCAGTTTCCCCTCGTCCCACCAGCTCCACACCAGCTCCTATCGTAGAAGCTCAGGGTTGGGTGATAGATGCCAATGGCAACGTGACTCTTACAGCAGATGCACCCACTGTAACATCCCATAGTTCCTGGCAGAGGACAGCTGATTGCCATGCGTTCAATCAACAGCAAGGGCGTTGAGCAGCGCAAATTACACTGCCTATCTTTAGCAAAGATACAGCGAATTCGGGCAAGAACATGGCAAGAAAAAAATCTAGGTTACGCAGAATCAAACGCCTAGGAAGTGTACTGCTGCTTTTGACTATGTTCATGAGCGCCGGGTTATTGCCCCCCACTTTGGCCTATATGACTGCGAAAAACTCGATTGTTCAAAGCTTGCCCGATGCCCAAACCTTGCTGGAACAAGGGAGAAAATTCTATTCAGCCGAACGGTTTGCCTCTGCGGCTGCTTCTTGGCAACAGGCGGCGACTGCGCTCAAAGCCAATGGGGATAAACTAAGACTTGCAATGATACTGGGCAATCTATCATTAGCTTATCAGCAACTTGGACGCTGGACTGAGGCTGAAGACGCGATCGCCCAAAGTCTAAATCTATTAAAGACTGCGCCAAATCTACACACCAAAGAGCGCTCCCAAATTCTTGCCCAAGCCCTAGATATCCAAGGTCGCCTGCAATTGGCTGTTGCAAAAGCTGAAGATGCCCTGAATACTTGGCAACAGGCAGTTGACATTTATGCCCAACTAGGCGATAGAAACGCGATAATTCGTAACCGCATCAACTCTGCGCAGGCTTTGCAAGCCTTGGGGCTTTATCGTCGAGCTCAAAAGACGTTAACTGAGACGGCAAAGTTGCTGCAAACCCAACCCAACTCGTCGCTTAAAGTAACAGGACTGCGTAGTCTCGGCAACGTCCTGCTGGTCACGGGTAATTTAGAACAATCCCGGCAAGTCTTGTCGCAAAGTTTAGAAGTAGCTTCATCGTTGCTAGATCGGCAAGCGATCGCTGATGTTCTGCTCAGTCTAGGCAATACAGCGCGCGCCCAGCAGGATACCGGGGCAGCTATAGACTTTTATCGACAGGCTGCCAACGCTGCCACCTCACCAACTACCCACATTGATGCTCAAATCAATCAACTGAGACTACTGCTGGAAACCAAGCAATTTACAGCGCTCCTCGCGTTGTTGCCCCAAATCCAAGCTCAAATTGGCGACTTGCCCCTAAGTCGGACGGCGGTCTATGCCCGAATCAACTTTGCCCAGAGTTTAACGCGACTCAGACAAAATACCAAAGGGGACACCCCCTCATGGCTAGATATTGCCCAGCTACTGTCAACTGCTGTCCAGCAGGCTACAAGTCTGCAAGACCGGCACACAGAATCCTATGCTCTCGGTACCCTCGGTGGGGTGTACGAACAAACCCAGCAGTGGTCGGATGCACAAAACCTCACCCAGCAAGCCATGCTCATCGCTCAAGCTATTGATGCTAAGGACATCGCTTATCAGTGGCAATGGCAACTGGGACGTTTGCTTAGGGCTAGGGGAGATATTAAAGGAGCATTAGCAGCCTACACTGAAGCAGTCAAGACCCTCCAGTCACTCCGCAACGATTTAGTTGCCATCAATACAGAGGTACAGTTTTCCTTTCGGGATGAAGTGGAACCAGTTTATCGGCAGCTAGTCGAGTTGCTTTTGCAACGCCAGGGAAACTCCCAACCCAGTCAAGAAAATCTCCAGACAGCCCGCGAAACAATTGAATCTCTGCAATTGGCAGAACTGGACAACTTCTTTCGGCAAGCCTGTTTAGTTGCTAAGCGCGAGATTGACCAAGTTATTGACCAAAAAGACCAAACAGCGGCAGCCATATATCCAATTATTTTGGCAGACCGACTAGAGGTAATCTTCAAGTTGCCTCAAAAGGCTCTCCTGCACTACGCTACTGCTATCCCTCAAAGCCAAGTTGAAAGCACGCTGGAGCGGCTACGGCAAAACCTCACAGAACCAGACACCCTGGCAGAGGCTAAGTCCTTATCCCAACAGGTGTATAACTGGTTAATCAAACCTGCTGCAACTGAGTTAGCCCAAAGTAACGTCAAAACGTTGGTGTTTGTGCTGGATAGTTCCTTGCGGAATATCCCAATGGCGGCTCTCTACGACGGCAAACAGTATCTGATTGAAAAGTATGGCATTGCACTCACCCCAGGTCTGCAACTGGTTAACCCGAAATCATTGCAGTCGGAAGAATTAAAGGTAATAGCCGCAGGATTGACTGAACCACGTCCCGGATTTTCTGCATTACCCAACGTGAAGCGTGAATTAGAGGAAATACGCTCTCTCGTACCCAGCAGCATACTTCTTAACAACAAATTTACCAGCACGGCTCTGCAAAACCGGATTAATTCTGTGCCTTTCCCTGTAGTTCATCTTGCAACTCATGGTCAGTTCAGCTCCAAGGCTGAGGAGACATTTATTGTCGCTTGGGATAAGCGTATATATGTCAATGAGTTGAATAACTTAGTGCGAACTAGAGAGCAAAACAGACCCGAGCCGATTGAATTGCTTGTCCTTAGTGCCTGTGAAACAGCTGCTGGTGACAAGCGAGCTGCCTTGGGACTCGCTGGTGTGGCTGTACGGGCGGGAGCGCGTAGTACCATCGCTTCTCTGTGGAACTTGGATGATGAGTCCACCGCCCAGTTGATGAGTAGGTTTTACCAAGAGTTAGCAAACAAAGCGCTAACTAAAGCCGAAGCACTGCGTCGCGCTCAGCTGGCTCTTTTGCAGAATCCTAAATACCAACGTCCGATATTTTGGGCACCCTATGTTTTATTGGGCAATTGGCTTTGATATCAAATCCGGTTAAACAACCACGCTCAGGACCTCTCTATTCAGTTTTTAGGGTGCAGCACTGTAATATTGGTTCGTTTACAAAATCATTCAAGCCAACGCTTCGCAACAACGCCGCCCAAGAAGTATCTTTCGGATCGCGGCGACGCAGTTCTGCAGCGGTACTCAATGCCTCAAACCAAATACCATTGGCGGCATAAAGGGCAACGCGATCGCGTGGTGTAGCTTTCTCTAACTGACTCTTAAGGACGGGGTTTAGTAAGTTTCTTTGAATCCAACCTTCAACAAAAGCAGGTGGTTCTTGCGCCTTACAGTAAATCTTCAAAAACCAACGATACCGCTTGCCAATTTCTAGCGGTGGTACCGCCCTAGGGATAGATAGGCTGATAACTCCCGGCGTTTCAGGCAACGTGACATCGCTCTGGTAGACCAGCTTACCTTCTTTGTTCCGCAACACAAACTTTGCCGGAAAAGGGGATTGATATTGATAAGGAATATAAAACCAAAAGATGGGAGCAGGCGCGAGCGTTGCTCCCAAAACCAATTCTGAACCTGAATAGACAGGCACTAAGGCTGTCAGCCGCTTTTGGGAAGAAGCAAGCGGCTTGTCCATCTCCTCACAGCCACGGCTTCCTGCTTCTGATCGCTGTCCAGGTTCCCCGATGTCTGGTGGTGGAGGTGGTGCGGCGGCGAAAATCAATGATTCGTTTATTTGGCCACTGCGGTTTAAAGTCGGGCTTTGCACCAGAAGTACGGGGTTGACAGGCTTTGCTTGTACTCGTGGGCAGCCAAAGAGTGCCAAACTGATAGCAAAGCTCAGTTTAATCTTTTGCTTGATCATGCTTCAAAGTTATAGATGTATGCTGCGATCGCTGGTCTTGTGAGGCAAGGTAAATCGCCACAGCGCCGCCAGTTAAAACTAAAGCCAAGGCTGACGGCACGAGGGGAACCCAACTGCCAAGGCTTAAGAGGACTAAGCAAAGAACGTATAAGACCAGGAGTGCGCCTCCACCCGCCAGTATTAGATATAGACGCAACCGACAGCTTAAAGCGATCGCACCTCCGATCGCAGACCAACCCCAAACCCACAACACTTCGCTCCAAAAAGGCCAAACTGATAACAGAGGTAGCCCATCTTTAACCGCACTTACGATTTGACTGACCATCTGCGCTTGCACAATTACCCCTGGTATTTCCTGGTAAAACCCCTGCTGGGCACTGTAAGGGGTGGGAATGTAATCATGAGCGCTTTGAGCGGTGACACCGATGAGGACAATTCGATCCTTGACTTCCTCAGGCTTAACCGCACCCTTGAGAATATCTGTGAGCGTGACTGTTGGGGTAATTTCCAAAGGGGAACGGTGGTAAGAGCGGTAATTGAGCAATATTTGATAGCCCCACGCATCCACTTGTTGATACCCGCCCATATGCGATTGCAAGCGCTTGAATACGACGTTGCCTAACTGCAAATCCCCAGAGGCGGTGTACTTGGCAGAAATGCCCTCTGCCTCCAAGTAGTGAAATGCCAGTTGGGTGCTGAGGGCGTAGGGCGCAGTACAAGGGGATGTGGGGGCTGGTTTCATCGCTAATAAATGGCGACGCAGAATGCCGTCTGGATCTTTCACAACATCACTAAAACCAAGGCGTTTTTTTGGCACCTCAGTCGGAGGAGAAATCCCAGGGTGGTTGGCTTCGCGGTCACTGGCTTTACAAATAGTAAAGAAGCCATCATCCCTGCGCATGCGAGTGGCTAAATCTGCCTGATTGTGGTCTACAGGGTAATCGCGATAGATATCTAAGCCAATGGCTCTCGGTTGATACGACTCCAGTTTCTCTAAGAGTCGAGCCAGGGCGAGATCTGATAGCGACCCTTTTCTCTGTTTTTGCTCTGGAAGTCGAAAATCATCTTCTGTAACGGCGACAACTAGAAGGCGGCGATCCTGCCCTTCATCTGGTCGCAGCCTAATCATTTGGTCGAAAGCCGAGAGTTCCAGTGGCTGGAGCCACCCCTGGTGCCGCACCACCATGAGCAAGGCTGTTGTCACCACACTGGCGAGGAACACTCTGCAAAGGCGGCGCCAGATTGGGCGCTTCCGCGAGTTCCTATCAAGCAACTCTTTCCAAGTCAGCGGCACTACAGTGGAATTCTGGCAAATCACTGGCAACCAGCTGGCACAGGGAAATTCACCCTCCAAGCCTTGCAAACGTTCCCGCGCTTCCCGCACTGCCAAACATAAAGACTCACCACCAGCAAAGGTTTTGAGAAAATACTTCAAAAATTCTTGTGCTACTTTATCTGGCACCGGCTCCTGCATGACAATGATTTGCGGAATGTGCAGCTCTTGTAGCTTGAGCGCTAATCCCAACCCGTCACAGGAGTTAAAAATGGCTAAATGCAATCCACCAGCAACAGCATTTCTCAGCGCATACTTGAGGTCTGAAACCGTTAAGATATCCTTATCATTAATATAGATTCGACCGCTGTCACCAAAGGTCTTGCTATGACCAGCGAAAAATAGGATGTCCCAAGCTTGGTTCCACAGATGATCGTTGATGTCTTGGTGTTGAGGCTCTACCAAAAACGTGGTTGCGGCATTGGGTAAATTTTCTAGCAACTGCCGGTCTTCCTGGACATTAATACCGGAACTATCACCTAGAATGGCTAGGATTTTGACCTGCTCTTGGTAAGTTGGTGTTTTCGTTGCAGTTAATTCTTCAGAGTCTAGGGCACTCAAGGCCACTTCAGCATTAGGGTTATTGTCAACCAAATCCCACAAATGCCAGGGAAGTTTTAATAGCTGGCTGGAAGAAGTGCGAATCAGTACCCGCACCAAGTCTAAGGGCATTAATCGTTGCAGCCATTTTTCTCGGACTGGTCGAAAGGACTCGGATAGTAGCCAGTTATTCAGGCGCGAACGCAAAAAGGCTGCTGATTTGCGACAGTCCTCACGCCGCTGACTGATGGAACCATCGTAAATAATTTGTTTGGCTTTGATTCGAACCGACTGCCCCAGCCTGCGATACGTTGACTGCCACTGGTTAAGTGCTGTTACCAAGTCTGGAGCTGGGGGCAGGTGGCTGGTGATTTCTGTGAAGGGGCGATCGCCCTCTAAACCAATCTCCAGCCTCACCCGAACTCCCTGTTCTAAATCACCATCTAGCTTCAGGACAACTAACTTCCTCATTGCCAGCACCCGGTACGCGTGTTTTTCCCCTCAGATAACAAAATCCTCGATTACACTGACATTCCCCAGAGCCACCTTGACGCTGAAACGTTCTCCGGGTTCCCCACTAAAGTTGAATTGAATATTTTTATTCTCGCTTCTGGCTTGGGCTTCCATGACAGCTGCCCTGTCCTCATCCAGCACCTGAAGCTGGAGATTCGGAGGCAGATAATCTTGACCGCTACTGGGATGCACCTCCACCGTAATGTCCATTTCCTGCAAGTGTTTTAAGGCAAGCGCGACGACTAGAACTACCGCTTGACCCGGTAGTTGTCTCCCCAAATCAATCAGCTTACCCTGCACAACGTCACAAGCGCTTCTAAAACTCCAATCTAGATTGGCTGGTTCTGCGTCTAAAAGGGCTGAAATCTCCTGCCAACCGGCTTCAAAGATATTCTCAAACCATTGTTTCAAGTTTATCAGTGTTTGGCTGGGTGCAATAGATGGAGAAGCTGATTCAGCAAGGTTTACTTGACTGAGTTCTTCTAGATACTCAAGGAGATTTTCCAGAGGTTGCAATTCGCTGATAGGTATCGAATTGGTTGATACCTGCTTTACAAATCCCAGCAGCGTTGCTTCTCTACATGTTTTACTGATCTGGACGATCGCATAACCAATCCGGTTTGACTTTACTTCTGGTGGCACGTAGGCTAACTGTGTATTTTCCCATACCGGACGGCACTCTAAGAAGCCCAAATTTTTTAGTGACAAATCGGCTGCGTCCATGAGCATCTGCTGCACCGGGTTCCAACTGTCGCTGGCTTCCAGGTCGGTCTCGAACCCCATGCATTGTAGATATGAATTCACGAAAGATACAGCCAAATTATTCAGACGGACTTGTTCGCCTTTCTCGGGCGTGGCTTGCTGTCTAGACAACTGTTCTGCTCGCCGACGAACAGATGCAGATATGGGTCCTGTAAAGTTTAAAAGAACTGTCATGTTACTCATAATTCTTCGTTTTCCGGTTAGATGATATGAAACTTACAAGTACTCTCTAAATTTAGGTGCAAATTTCTTCAGACATCGAGTGTAAAAACTATTCAATGTTGGAACTCCAATACCCCACTCTGCCGAGATTGCTTTCCAGGGTCTTCCGGAATACCTTCTTATAGCAATCGCTTGGAAGTTTGCCTCTGGGTGCCCTTTGATATGTTCATTTCTGAATACTCCTTCTAAATCGGATTCTATACATTGCCTGAGTTGCTCAAATACAGATACAGTTTCAGTTGCTTGCAGGTTTTCCAATTGATTTTCTTTTAAACTGATTTCAGTGGGCCTGCCGAGGATTTTGGGAATAGCTTCGGGAAAAAAGCGTTTAGTTATTAGCACATTTACCCAAGTCATTACTTCACCTCGTTCGGGGTCATAATCTTTGATTTTTTGACAAATATAAAGAAACAAGTTTTGTACTGCCTCATCATAAATATCTTCATAACAGAATTGAAATTGACCGCTATACGGACGACAAAGTTTACCTGATCGCCAAATTATATTAACTAGCTGTGTTAAAGCTTTCCGCCGCAACGTCTTTCCTTGTGAGTGATCTGCTGGGGGTCCTTGGGCTTCCAGAGCTAACTCTCTAAGTTGTTCATCTAGTTGATTTATCTCATTTTTAGTCATACAGAGTCATAAGAGTCCTAGAATGTTATCTCAGAGAATCACGAACCTCTAAACTCTATCTCTGTCAGGTACAAAACGCGAATTTTATGCAAACCATTGCTTTTCTTTACATTTTTTTACAAAAATAGTTGGTCTCTCTCTAAGCCGGTGTTAAGCTGTTATGCATTTAAACTACATTGTGTTGGCAGGCAGAGGGGCACGACGGCCGGGGGGCATCATCAAAATCGAGAAAAACGAGCAACCGTTTTGCGATATCTTCTCGAAATTGCTCTGGGAGAGAGGCCGGAGCATCAAGACTAGTCGTCGTGTCTCTGATATTTTTGGTGATGTACTTGGACGGTCTCTCTCCAAGACAACGCTCCGAGGTCTGACCCAAGCTCTTGGGTTCAAACCGCCTGCAAAAAGAAAAGACTTGGTAATTAGTCAACGCAATAAGGCAGCTTTATTGAAAATGACAGCTGAAACAGAGATAGTATAAGCTACCAGGTATGGAAACGAGTACTGCCCCCAGTCCAGAGTCATCGCCATCCGCGCCGCCACTGACAGAACTGCTAGAGGTGCTGTTCTGGATTGGGTTGGTACTTCAGCAACAGCAACAACTGAACTAATATCGCCAACAACTAGCAGCTTAACAGCAGCAAATCGAGACTTGCTAAATGCGCCAAGCCACAAACCTCAGGACTACCCAGGAAAGAAACGGGGACCGAAGTACGACCATCCCGGAAAAACTCGCAACGGATTTGGACAGGCAGATCGGGTTAAGGCGATCTCATTAGACCAATGCCCCGTTTGTGAGGGGCAAGGGGAAAGACCCTAGGGCTTGAAACCTGATAGCGGGGTCGTTTCTACTCTCCCCTGCTCAAGAGTTCCCCTGCGGTCAAGTCATGCGAATTAAAAGCGTGTCAGCTTAACTGCTGCACAAAGAGGCTCCTGCTCTGCTTTCACCCTAGGGTAAGACTTCTTTACGCCTTACCTGGGTTTAGGAGTCCGCAAAGCTGAGTATAAAGTTTTGTAAAAATAACCGATGCTGTGCATAAAAGAAGCCGCAATAGCCAGAGAGAGGTAAAGCTGAGCAACAGTTCATCTCGGCTTATATAAACACTACACAGGTTTTGAGCATGGTTCTAATTGGTGAAGTGGTTCCCACAGTTTCTTTGATAACTGGCTACCTGAGTGTAAAGCCGTTAACCAACATACTAGTTGGTGGCACATATCGCGCTTCAAATGACGGTTGCGCAAGTTTACAAAGATTTTTTCTCGGAGATCGGGCTGGGATGGCTGTCACAGCAAGCCCTGTACAACTGAGTACTTATTTCGGGAGAGCGCAAAAGTTTATGTACTACTTACACAACAGTTAAATCGCCGTGACCAGTGAAATTGGGGACACTACGTTTACTGACACACTGCTACTAGGTCAGCAAGCGTTGTGAGAAGTAACTGTGCGCTCCATTTTCTCAATCAACCAGTGTGTGAATGGCAGAGGAGACGATGAAAAAAATTCTGGTGATTGAAGATTGTGCAGCAACCCGAAACCTCTTGCTAAAATCCCTTGAGGCTGAAGGGTTCTACGCTATCGGTGCTGAAAACGGCCTTGTTGGCGTCATCAGGACGCAGTCACAGTTGCCCGATTTGGTGATTTGCGACATTGTGATGCCCCAACTCGATGGTTACGGCGTCTTAACCACGCTGCGCCAAGACCCTTCGAGCGCGATTATTCCCTTCATTTTTCTCACTGCCAAGGTTACCAAGGCCCAGATCCGCCAAGGTATGGAGCTGAGAGCGGATGACTATCTCACCAAGCCCTGTAAAGTAGAGGAATTACTGCGAGCGAGCGCCGCCCGACTGGAAAAACAGACAGCCATCAGGCAGTGGTGCACTACCTTGTGCCAACAAGTCGCACGGTACAAACCCGCTGACACTGCGATCCTGCCAGACTCTCAGTCAATTTTTTCTGCCTGCTCCCAACTGAATAAAGTCTTCCAATTTATCGAGTCCAATTATCACCAACCAATAAACGTCCGTAATGTAGCCCTGGCAGTCGGTTACTCTCCTGCTTACTTAACCAACCTGGTGAAACGCCAGACTGAACGGAGTATACACGGGAGCCGTGCAATGTTCATATCTACCAGAGCCAAGCCAGTTTTTGCAACACAACCAGCACAAATGCCAGTTCTACCAGATCGCCATCAGTTTTTCCAACACAACCCCCAGTTCTTGAGAAACAGGCTCTTTGGGCATAAATTGATTTCACTAACCTCTAGTAAGGATAAGGACATAGATGAAGGATTTTGGTTTTAGCCGTCGCTTGGCGAAGCCTGCTGCAATCTTTTAACTTGATCAACATCACGTGGCTTGAGTCTGAACTTCAGTTTTCAAAATGCTATTAACATTAAAAAATGGATTTAGTACCATATGAATCATGATAATTTTCCATCTGAACTGTTAGACCAGTTGCCAACTCAGCAAACTCTAAACTTTGAATATGGTATGTTAGAAGCTGAAACGCAAAGAGTTGTTCAACAGCGCACTAACGAAATTAAGACGCTAATGCGCCGTAATTCTCAAGATATTATCGATATTGGACAGAAGCTAATTGAGGTGAAGCAGCATCTGGGACATGGAAGCTTCAGAAATTGGCTTAAGTTTGAGTTTAATTGGAGTGTATCAGCCGCAACCAAATTTATGCAGGTTGCAGAGCAGTTCAAATGCGTAAATTTTACGCATTTCAATATCACTGCTTCAACTCTCTATCTGATCGCTGCCCCTTCTACACCTAAAGAGGCAAGAATTGAAGTTCTAGAACGCGCTTCTAATGGCGACAACATCGGCTATACTAAGGCAAAGGCAATTGTCTGTCAATATAGGAAAACAAAAAAGGGAGCGGTAGAATCGAAAACCGCCTCGCTTAAGCCCGACGAACCAGTCAATGTTATAGAACCTACACGTTATGAAACTTTGGCTGTCTTTGCACAAGAAGATTTGACTGAAAAAGAAGCTCAGACAGAAACGCGAGCGCTATCATCGCTTGAATCACTGCCTGATTTTGCGTTTGAAGACAAGCAGATTGCAACTAATATCAAAAATATACCTGACGATACCACACCAACACCAATCCGCATGGAAAATCAAGTTGCTATTTCCCACGAGACATCGGATGTATTGATCGCTGAGATGGCAATTAGCATCAAAAACTTAATGCCAGAACAACTATCTAGGGTGATTATAATGGCTGTAAACACTGGATTGAGCGAGTATCAGCTGTCAGCCATAATCACGGCATCTCAAGAGGCACTCAACACTCGGCAACAGTTTGGGGATAAGTATGAGGAGGTGTCGTAACTCTGTTGATTTACTATAGCGTTTCCCGGTCAGATGAGATACATGTATAGAGGCTGCCAACGTTGTGAATCAAAGGTTTTGGCGTACCTCACGCGAATAGGAACCGCTATAGTATTTATTAAAGATGAACGTTTTCAGGTTGTGTTGCAACTCCTGCTTGAGAGGAACACAAGGGAATGACTTGGCGAGCCAAAGGTAGTAGAGCCTTATGTCTACTCAAGGTGGCTGAACTTAACGGACAGTGGCACCAATTGTGGTTCCCCGCTCAGCCTGCCTGACCACAGAAAAATTTACAGGTTGTCAAAATTTAACCTAATGAACACAAAGAATTCGAGTTAGTAAACATGAATCTTCACTACATATTTACCACTACCAAAATATGAACCTGGTAGATGACAAGTGGCTCAGAATCGGGCATTGAGCTATCTTACCCTATTGGGGATGCCCATCTCCCCCGAAAAAAATCACTCTCCCTTATATCCCGACGCTCATCCGAGACGGATAGAGCGCGGGACTTACGGCGACGAGTTAAAATGTAAAAACAATTTTCTATCTAAAGACATAGATAATGTAGATTTACTCTATTTAGCTTGATTTCACCTAACATCTGTGCGAGTATAACTTTTGTTCTTAATCTTGGTTGTGCTCAAGGGTAATTTCGATGCGTTTGTCCTGCTACTATATGGGTTGTCTAAAAAACGAGTAGTTACTAGGGAAAAATACCATTAATGAACACTCAAGAAAATAACACTATCTATTTAGTTGTAGTCAATCACGAAGAACAATATTCTGTTTGGCCAAAATGGAAAAAAGAGATTCCAGCAGGGTGGAACTGTGTTGGGAAAGAGGGGTTTAAAGAAGAATGTTTGACTTACATCAAAGATGTATGGAAAGATATGCGGCCTCTTGGCTTACGTCGAACTATGATGAAAGATGCGGAAAAACCATTCAATAATTAAAAATTAAGAACCTACATTCCGCACTTCAAAAAATTATTGCTTTTAGTTGGTAGAACCAAAATTAGAAAGGGGAAAAAACGGTTCTATTGTTTATAACCATCGAACTTCTCCCGCATTTCTCACAAGTCCCGCGAACCGACAGGTTGGCGCTTCGCTATCGCAATCTTTATAATCTTTACCCATGATATGTTTCAGGCATTTTAATGGGTTAGTTTTTGATGCAGTGTCAAAACCTGGAATCTAGATTTTATAAGGCTTTGAGAATTCGTGGTGAGAAATCTTAACCAAAAAAAACTTACCAGGGGAATTATTTGTGTTGGTTGATATATTACTACGGAGGGTTCAAATCCATCCTGATCGGAAAGTCTATATCTTCCTCCAAAACGGAGAAACTGAATCAGAGAGTCTTACCTACGGAGAATTAGATAGACAAGCAAGCGCGATCGCCGCCCGTCTCCAATCTTGGCAAGGAGAACGAGCTTTATTGTTATATAATTCTGGCTTAGAGTTTATTACAGCTTTCTTTGGCTGTTTGTATGCTGGGGTGGTGGCGGTTCCCGTTTATCCTCCCAGACGTAATCAAAAGTTATCTCGGTTACTTTCTATATTTAATGATGCCCAGGCTAAGGTAGCACTGACAACCACATCAGTATTAGCTGACATTCAGAAAGGGTGGGGAGAAGAAGCAGAGTTAGCTCAATTGGAGTGGGTGGCTACAGATACCATTGAAGCTAATCCTCAAGAGTTTGTCCCTAAATCAGTAACACAGTCGAGTTTGGCATTTTTGCAATATACTTCCGGTTCTACGGGAACACCGAAAGGGGTGATGGTGACTCATGGAAATATCATCCACAACCAGCAGTTGATTCAACAGGCTTTTGGTCAAAGTGAGCAGAGTATTGTTGTTAGTTGGTTGCCTTTGTTCCATGATATGGGACTGATTGGTAATGTTTTGCAGCCAATGTATCTGGGAATTCCCTGTATTCTGATGCCCCCAGTAGCGTTTCTTCAGAAGCCGATTCGTTGGTTGCAGGTGATTTCTAAATATAGGGCGACTACCAGTGGGGGACCAAATTTTGCTTATGATTTATGTGTCAAAAAAGTTCAACCAGAAGAATTAGCTAATCTTGACTTGAGTAGTTGGGATTTAGCTTATAGTGGGGCAGAACCATTACGAGCAGAAACTCTGGAGCAATTTGGTCAAAAATTTGCTCCCTATGGGTTTAAATACAGTGCTTTTTATCCTTGCTATGGAATGGCAGAGAATACCCTTTTTGCTACAGGTGGGGACAAGAATCAATTGCCAGTGATTCAGCCAGTAAAAGTTGAGGTTCTAAAACTCAACTCAGTAGCAGAGAGTGAAATTTCATGCTCAGAAAGTCGAATGTTTGTGGGATGTGGTCGTCCTTACCCAAACACGACAGTCACTATTGTTGATCCTGAGTCCTTAACTCGCTGTGAAAAACAGCAAGTAGGAGAGATTTGGCTGTCCGGTAGTAGTGTTGCTTCTGGATATTGGAATCGCCCCCAGCAAACAAAAGAAACTTTTCAAGCCTACCTTGCAGATACAGGAGAGGGTCCCTTTCTGCGTACAGGAGATTTGGGATTTTTACTCAATGACGAGTTGTTCATTACGGGGCGACTCAAGGATGTGATGATCATCCGGGGACAAAACCATTATCCCCAAGATATAGAACTGACAGTGCAAGAGAGTCATCCAGCACTGCGACCTAATTGTGGGGCAGTTTTCTCTGTCGAGGTAGAAGGGCAAGAAAGGATAGTAGTGGTGCAGGAAGTAGAGCGGAGTTACCTGCGCGAACTCAAGGAAGATGAGGTATTTGCAACTATCTGTAAAGCTGTCTCACAGGAGCATCAGCTACAAATTTATGGAATTGTCCTGCTGAAAACTCCTAGTATTCCCAAAACTTCCAGTGGTAAGATTCAACGCCATGCTTGTCGCCAGTTATTCTTAAAAGGTGGTTTACAGACAGTAGCAATCTGGAAATCTGACAAGGTTGATTCCTCTTCTCAGTTATCAGTTAATCTGCCATTGATATTAGGGCGAAACTATTCTCAAAATCAAGAAACCGTCAGTAGAGATATGATAGATATGCACGCAGCGGCTTCAGATGAAACTAGCCAAAAGCAAGCCGATAGACTGATTAACTGGCTTCGGGAATATGGCAATGCTCGAATTAACTCACGTTTGATTGACGAACGTCGTTGTATTCCCCCATACATTGTCTTGGATTTTGGCAATCAGGGCATTATGGGAATGCAAGTTTCCAAAACCTATGGAGGATTGGAGCTGAGAAACATTGATTTAGTCAGGGTAATGGGTCAGCTTGCAGCTATCGATCTTTCTATTGCCACTTTTGTGGGTATTAATAATGCTTTGGGAATTCGACCAATCGAAAAATATGCCACCCAAGCAGTTAAGGATGAACTGTTACCTATGCTCGCTACAGGTCGTCAGTTAGCTTCCTTTGCGGTTACAGAATCAGGTGCAGGTTCGGCTGTTAGAAGCATTTCTGCTCGGGCGATCCCAGATGGTAAAGGTGGTTGGCACTTGTATGGGACGAAGATTTGGAGTGGTTCTTCTTCTTGGGCAGGAGCAATTAATACCTTTGTACAGGAGTATGATGGGGAGAATCAACCCCTAGGCATGATTGGGTTTGTGGTGCGTCAGGGAACATCAGGCTTGCGTCCTGGTCCTGAAGCTATAACTATGGGGATGCGGGGTATGGTGCAAAATACTATGTATTTCAATGGCGTACCTGTAACTCCAGAAAATTTATTAGGTGAACCTGGAAAGGGCATGATCGTAGCTCAAGATACGATGATGTTTGCACGGCTGGGTATTGCTGCTATGAGCATTGGTGCCATGAAACGTTGCGCTCAACTGCTACAACGCTATGCCAGTCGTCGTGAAATCACTACAGGTATTCTTTTAGATAATCCCTTCACTCTTGCCTGTTTAAGTAATCTCACTGCGGCTACTACAGCAGCAGAAACCTTTATCAATACAGTCGCTAATTTCCTGGATGCAGGCAAATTGGTGCCAGAAGAAGCCTTTGTTGTCTGTAAAACCTCTGCTCCAGAATTTCTTTGGCAAGCAGCAGATTGGACATTACAACTTTTAGGTGGTCGTGGATATGTAGAGACTAACACGGTATCGCAAATTTTTCGGGATGCCAGACTATTTCGGATTTTTGAAGGTCCAACAGAAACTCTCAATATGCATTTAGGTTCCAGTGTTATGCATGAGAGTGAATCTCTGTTTAGGTTTCTAGTTGATGGTTTACAAGCATCTGCAATAGCAAACCGCTTACGAGATGTTGCCGATCAAATCAAGGGTCGCTGTCTAGGTGTTAATGCTCCTTTCTCCAAGCGTTCTTCAGCAATACGTTGGTCCCAAATACTTACTGGTGAGATAGCTACCTATGGATTTCTCCTGGCTGCGATAGAATACCAATCGGCTAATTTTTCCTCACCAGAGTTGCATCGTGCGGCTGAATGGACTAGGTTACAGTTTGAGCAAATGATTAAAAAAGCTTTGGCTGTTAGTCCAGCAGAGTCAGTCCTACTCAATGCAGAGACACTGACAGAGGTGGTTTCTAATTATACTCAAGCTGTTGGAGATATGGAACAGACTCTTCCAGGGGAAGACCACGAAATCAATACACTGCTGCGTAAGTCACCTGTAGATGCTCACAAAGTAACTCAGCCCGTCGAACTAGATACACAGGATCTGGAAAATACCAAAGTCGTTGCACATATACAAGACCTGGACAATACCAAAATTGATTTGTTGCCACAAACCACTTATCCAGAATCAGAATCGCCAACCAGTGAGTCGATTAAACAGTGGGTAGTTGAGTGGTTAGCGAAAGAATTAAAACTCACACCTCAAGCCATCGATCCTAGTAAATCTTTTGCTGAATACGGTTTGGATTCAGTTGTAGCAGTGGAGTTAGCTCAAGATATAGGAGATTGGTTAGGAGAGAACTTAGATGCAACTATTGCTTGGAACTTCCCCACGATTGAATCTCTAGCAATTCACCTTGCTGGTAAATCACAATCCGATTTGCCGTTACCACCAGCCGAAAAAACACCAGAGGTGAAAAACCTTTCTGAAGATGATATCGCCGCCTCAATTGCTGAGGGACTGGAAAAATTAGAAAGTTTATTGATGGATAACTAAACATGAGCGACAAAAAGGTTGAACCAACTTACTTATCACAGCGCCTGCTTCTATCCCTAAATGAAGCAATTAAAAAACTAGAAGCAGTTGAGCGCGATAAATCTGAACCGATCGCTATTATTGGTATGGGATGCCGGTTTCCTGGCAAACGAAATCACCCTCAAGCTTACTGGAATCTCCTACATAATGGGATCGATGCTATTACTGAAGTTCCCTTAGATCGCTGGAATTGCGATGCATACTATGATTCTAATCCAGAATCTCCTGGGAAAATGTACACCCGATATGGTGCTTTTATAGAAGACATAGACCAATTTGACCCCCAGTTTTTTGGTGTTTCCCCTAGAGAAGCGATAAGTATTGACCCTCAGCAAAGACTATTATTAGAGGTAACTTGGGAAGCTCTAGAACATAGTGGGCAGGTTCCAGAAAAACTTAGAGGTAGCCAGACAGGAGTATTTATTGGCTTCTTTATGGAAGACTACTCCCGCTTATCAGTTAATTCTGGTGATTGCTTCAGCATTGATGCCTACAATAGTTTAGGAAATCTGCGACCCTTGGCCGCAGGACGTTTAGCCTACGTGTTTGATTGGCAAGGACCGACTTTCCAAGTCGATACTGCTTGCTCCTCTTCTCTATTAGCCATGCACCTTGCTTGTCAAAGCTTACGCGCTAAAGAGTCCAACCTTGCCTTAGCTGGTGGAGTTAACCTAATTCTCACTCCAGAAGCAACGATCGGTCTTTGTAAACTCAGAGCACTATCTCCAGACGGTCATTGCAAAACTTTTGATGCTACTGCTAATGGCTATGTGCGAGGAGAAGGATGTGGCATGGTGGTGCTGAAGCGTTTGTCTGATGCTTTGGCTGACAAAGATAATATTCTGGCTGTAATTAGAGGTTCGGCGGTTAATCATGATGGCCGTAGTAATGGCATTACTGCTCCCAATGGTACTGCTCAAGAGGCAGTAATTCGTCAGGCCCTGAAAAATGCCAAGGTCGAGCCAAAGGATATTCAATATGTAGAAACTCACGGAACCGGAACACCTTTAGGAGATCCTATTGAGGTTTTGGCTCTGAGCAAAGTATTAAGTACGGGACGAACTCAGGACACCCCTCTGCACATTGGTTCGGTTAAGACTAACTTTGGTCATTTAGAAGGAGCGGCTGGAGTCGCATCTTTAATGAAAGTAGTTTTGGCTTTGCAACATCAGACAATTCCCCCCAGTCTTCACTTCCAAACTCCCAACCCCTATATCCCTTGGCAGGAAATTCCTGTTAAAGTACCGACGGTCGCCATTCCCTGGGCAGAAAACAATGGGAGTAGATTAGCCGGAGTCAGTTCCTTTAGTATGAGTGGAACCAATGTTCATCTGATTCTCGAACAAGCACCGCAACTTCAAACAGCGACACCCACAACTGAGCGTCCCTGGCACATTCTCAAGCTCTCAGCTCAAACTCCAGAAGCTTTGCAATCTTTAGCTAAGAGCTATGAAGACCTTTTAAACGCTGCTCCGGAAATTTCCCTTACCGATCTCTGCTTCACTGCTAATACTGGGCGCTCCGACTTTAACCATCGTTTAGGGATTATTACAACTGACAAACAAGCATTAGCTGATAAATTAGCCAAAATTATGGCTGGAGAAGAAGCTAATGATGTATTTTCTGGAAAAATATCTAGTAACAGTAAATTACCTAAAATTGCCTTCCTGTTTACCGGACAAGGTTCCCAGTATGTCAACATGGGGAGACAACTTTATGAAACCCAACCCGTTTTCCGTCGAGCCTTAAATCGGTGTGACCAAATTCTAGAATCTTATTTGAAAGAGTCTATTTTAGAGGTTATTTATCCTGAAAATAACCACTTAAATAATAATAATAATTCTGTTATTGACCAAACTGCTTATACTCAACCTGCTTTATTTGCCATTGAATATGCACTTTTTAAGTTATGGCAAAGTTGGGGAATAAAACCAGATGTGGTTATGGGTCATAGTGTAGGAGAATATGTCGCAGCCACAATCGCAGGAGTATTTAGTTTAGAAGATGGCTTGAAGTTGATTGCTACTCGCGCCAAATTAATCCAACAGTTACCTGTCGATGGGATGATGGTATCCCTAATGGCTCCTGTGGAGCAGGTAAAAGCAGCGATTGCAGGCAAGGAAGATGTTGTGATTGCTGCTTTCAATGGTCCTCAGAGCACAGTGATCTCTGGTGCAGAAAAGCCTGTTCGAGATGTTGCCGCTCAGATGGAAGCTAAAGGGTTCAAGAGTAAAGAACTAGAACTTTCTCATGCCTTCCACTCGCCTTTGATGCAACCAATGGTGGCAGAGTTTAAACAAGTAGCCGAGCAGGTGAACTACTCTCAGCCTCGGATTAAGTTTATTTCCAATGTCACGGGGCAGATAGCTACTGAAGAATTGTTAACCCCTGAGTATTGGTGTCGTCATATCCTCTCCCCTGTTAACTTTGTTGCAGGAATGCAAACTTTACATGAACAGGGGTGTGAGGTGTTCCTGGAATGTGGCTCAAAGCCGGTTTTGCTGGGACTGGGGCGGTGGTGTCTGCCGGAGAACGTAGGGATATGGTTGCCTTCGTTGAGATTTGGACAGGATGATTGGCAGCAGATGCTTACCAGTCTGAGTCAACTATACGTGATCGGGGTGAAAGTGGATTGGCAAGGCTTTGACCTAGACTATCCTCAACGCCGCAAAGTGATTTTGCCCACTTATCCATTTCAAAGAAAAAGCTATTGGTGTAACACAAAAGAGTCTATAACCATGACCAAAGATGAATTATCTAATAATTTCTCTCCAAAATCTGGGGTTCAGTCCCATAAGCAGGATCAGCAGGACAATCCCCAACGGCTAGAGAAAATTTTAGCAAAATTGCGATCGCTCATGGGTAGTGTCCTCAAGCTTCCCCCAGAGGAAATAGACATTCAGACACCTTTGCTGGAAATGGGGGCAGATTCTATTGTCTTTTTAGAAGCATCACAAAATTTAAAGACAAGTTTTGGAGTTAACTTATCTATTCGTCAGCTATTTGAAGAACTAAACACATTAGATGCCCTTGGGAATTATATTGACAGTCATATGCCTGATGGGCTTGAGTTAGAAGATACATCAATAGAAGCTCAAGATCAGGAAAATACCTCCGTTGCAAATGACTCACCTCTTGAACCAGAGACTCCTAGCTATACTTCAACTTCCAATACTTCCAATATAGATCGTGAAACAAGAGAATTAAGCTTTAGAGAAAACATCAATCAACAGTCGATTCTTTTAAATTCTCCTGGCTCCAGTCAAGTTGGAGCAACGGCTTTAGAAGCAATTATGAGCCAGCAGCTGCAAACTATGGCTCAACTTTCAGAAAAAGTAATTGCTCAGATGTCTCAGCTAATGACAGAGCAACTTTCAGTTTTAAAAAATCAGGGTATGGCGACTGATGCCAGACTATTGACTCAACCTCCTCAAATCAGAGGAACAGTCTCTTCATCCCCCCCTGAGATTGTGAAAAGCAATCCCATTATTCCAGGAGAAACTTCTCAAATCAACCTGACTAAATCTAAAGAATTTTTGGGGAAGCAGGGTAATCTCAAATTGACTTTAGAAAAGCCTCAGCAACTCTCCTCGGAAGTTAAAACCAAAGGGATGCAGTTTAGTCTGTATTACTTTGGTAGCTACGAAGCAGAATTTTCCCAGGATAAGTACAACCTTTTATTTGCAGGCGCGAAATTTGCCGATCAAAATAACTTCATCGGCATCTGGTTACCAGAGCGCCACTTTCATGCTTTTGGGGGATTTTCGCCCAATCCATCCGTGCTAGCGGCAGCTTTAGCTCGAGAAACCCAATCAATCCAGCTACGAGCTGGGAGTGTTGTTCTCCCGATCCACCATCCGATTCGGGTAGCCGAAGACTGGGCTATGATTGATAACATTTCTCAGGGGCGAGTAGGGATTGCTTTTGCCTCTGGTTGGCATCCTAATGACTTTGTTTTTGCTCCAGATGCCTATGAGCGTCGGCGTGAACTCATGTTTGAGAGCATTGAAACAGTCCAAAAACTCTGGGTAGGGGAGCCGATTCAGTTTGTTAACGGAGCAGGCATCCCCGTAGAGATCAAAATCTTTCCCATGCCCAGGCAAAAAGCTCTACCGACTTGGGTGACCATCGTTAACAATCCAGAAACTTACATTAAAGCAGGGGAAATTGGTGCTGGAGTTTTGACCAATCTCATGGGTCAAACCATTGAAGAACTGGTTCGCAATATTCAACTTTATCGGCAAGCTCTGGCTGAACACGGACACGAGCCTAGTACTGGTAAAGTAACAGTTTTACTCCATACTTTTGTTGGTAATGACTTACAGCAGGTGCGAGAACTTGCTCGTCAACCTTTTTATAACTACCTCTCTTCATCCCTGGGATTATTCCAGTCATTGGTCAAGAGTCAAGGCTTATCAGTAGCAAACTTCGAGCAGCTTTCCGAGGACGACAAAAACTATATCTTGTCTGCTGCCTATGATCGTTATGTTCAGACTAGTGCGCTAATTGGCACACCTGAGTCTTGTGTTCAAATTGTCGAAAAACTAGTTGCCATTGGTGTCGATGAGATTGCGTGCCTGATAGATTTTGGGGTAGAGCCAGAAAATGTTTTAGCAAATTTGCCTGACTTGAATGCCCTGAGGGAAATTTTTCAAACCTCTCAAACTTTTCCAGAGGGAACGCCAGATCCAGATTGGTTGTATACCCTTGAATGGCAAAATCAACCCAGTTCTGTTGTTGGGGATAAAGTAGACTTGACCGAAGCAACTGGGCGCTGGTTAATTTTTGCAGATGAACAAGGTATTGGAAATTCCCTAGCCGATGGACTCAGCGCCAGGGGTCAAACCTGTTCGCTTATCTATCCTTCAAGTAACCACATTGCCTCAGATACTCATAAGACTCACATAATTGACCCCACAGATTCTCATGGTTTTAGTCAGCTTTTAGAAAGCTATGCTTCAAGTAATCAATTGCCAATTCGAGGGATTGTTCACCTCTGGAGCCTCAACACTCCTGCGATCGAGAACTTAACTATTGATGCCCTTGAGGACGTTCAACAACTCATTTGCGGTACAGCTCTTTCCTTGGTGCAAGCTGCTATCAGGAAAATTGATTCGCAGGGGATTCCGCCTAAATTCTGGTTTGTTACCCAGCAGGCTGTTATGCCCACTAACATCCTCCCCACTGGATTTGTCCAAGCTTCTTTATGGGGATTTGCTCGCACCGTGGCCATGGAATATCCTGACAATTGGGGTGGGTTGATTGATTTAGATACCTATCACTCTGTTAAAGAGCGAGCCAGAGAATTACTGATGGAACTAATCACCTCTCAAGGTGAAGATCAGATAGCCCTACATCAAGGAAATCGCTATGTGGCTCGTTTAGCTCGCTATTCAAGCGCCTCAGATTCTGGTAAGGGTTTGATGATTGCCCCTTTGAACAATTTTCTGCAACCATCTGGAACCTCAACCCCTAGCAAGGAATTGGTAGGAACTACTTTAATTACCGGGGGGTTTGGGGTACTCGGCATTAAGTTTGCTCAATGGCTAGTTACTCAAGGAGTTAAACATCTGATCCTTTGCGGACGTAGATCCCCTTCACCAGAGGTTCAGCAAACCATAGCCGAATTAGAAAAGACGGGAATCAAGATTAAGGTAGCCCTGGTAGATATTACTAATGCTACTGATGTATCTAATTTATTGGCTCAAATTAAAAACCAACGGCAAGAAAACTGGCCTCCCCTGCGTAATATTTTCCATCTGGCAGGGGTTATTGATGATAAAGGTTTGACTCAGCAAACTTGGCAGAAGTTTAAGACTGTCCAAGCTCCCAAGGTTTTGGGAACCTGGAATCTACATATCTTGACCCAAGACTTACCTCTCGATCGCTTTGTAGTCTTTTCCTCGATCGTCGCTTTGTTGGGTTCCCCTGGTCAAAGCAACTATGGGGCTGCGAACGCTTTTATGGATGCTTTAATACACTATCGTCGATCTCAAGGATTACCAGGATTAAGCCTGAATTGGGGAGGCTGGAATGAAGCTAAGGTAGCCAGTCAATTCGACTCTCGTCCTCAGCAGCTTTGGAAAGACTATCTCAATCAGCGCTGGCAAGAGGCTGGTATTGAGTTAATTGCTACTCACCAAGGTTTTCAGGTGTTGCAACAATTGCTGAGGACTCCAATCACTCAGGTGGGTATTATACCGATTGATTGGTCACAGTTCAGTAAAACTCCTGGCATCAATCAACGGTCATTCTTCTCGAATTTTATTCAGCCGTTAACGCCCATTAGAATTCCTCTCAGTGAAGCGCAAAAGCAACTCTGGATTTTAGCTCAAGTTTCAGAAGCGGGGTCAATAGCCTACCATACTAGCGCCTACATGGAGTTACGGGGTCAGCTAGAACTAGAGCTTTTGCAACAGGCTGTTCAGCAAGTTGTCAACCGCCATGAATCCCTACGAACTGTGATCGATTCCCAAGGGGAATGGCAGCAAATTTTACCCAGTATTAACTTTGATGTACCGTTGATTGACTACTCTTCTGACTTGGTGGAGGCAGAAAATGCCCAGCAGGCACAACTAAGCATTTGGCTAAGGCAAAGAAATTGCCAACCTTTTGATCTGACAACCGGACCTTTGCTGCGTATAGAGGTGCTCAAACTCGCACCCCAACGCCATGTTCTTATAATCGTTGGGCATCATATTGTGGTAGATGGGTGGTCTGCGGAAAATATTCTCCAGGAAATAGGTCTGTTCTATTCTGCCCTATGCAACGGCTCAGTCACCTCTCTTGAATCACCTCTACAATTTAGAGAGTTTTTAACCTGGCAAAACCAGCAAAGTCAAACGGAAGAGATGACAGCGCACAAGTCTTTTTGGCTAGCACAGTTGGCAACGAAACCACCAGTATTGGAATTACCGACAGATCGGATTCGTCCTCCCGTCAAAACCTATAAAGCCAGTCGCCAGCAATTAGAACTTGACCCAAGCTTCTGCCAACAGTTGCGATCATTCAGCCAGGGACAAAAATGTACTCTGTTCATGACTCTGTTAACTGGTTATCTGATCTTGCTCCATCGCCTTACCGGACAAAATGAGATTATTGTTGGGATTCCCACTAGTGGGCGATCGCTCCCTGGGAGTCAAACAATGGTTGGTCATGCCTCCCATTTATTGCCGATTCAAAGTTGTCTAGGAAAAGATCCCATAACCGTCCAAGACTTTTTGGCTGGTAATCGCACCAAGTTGCTGGATGCTTACGAGCATCAGGACTATCCCTTTGCTGAACTTTTAAATCAACTCGCTCTGGTCACCGATCACAGTCGTCCTCATTTAGTGTCTGTAACCTTTAACCTAGAACCACCGATTCCCACTGCGCCAATGGGCAATTTAGATATAAAACTGCTTCCAAGGCCTCTGGATTTCAATCATTACGATCTTGACTTCAACCTCATTGACCTAAAGACACACTTGGTGTTGGAAGCTGGTTACAACAAAAATTTATTTCAGGAGTCCACAATCCAGCGATGGATAGGGCATTTCTGTGCTGTATTGAAGTCCATTATCCAAAACCCCCAACAAGATGTAGCAAATCTATCGTTGTTAACCGAGCAAGAGCGTTATCAACTATTGGTGGAGTGGAATGATAGGGCGGTGAACTATCCTCGGCACCAATGCATCCATCAGTTGTTTGAAGCGCAGGTGGAGAGCACTCCTGATACCATAGCAGTGATCTTTGAGGACGAGCAACTCACTTATCATGAGTTGAATGCCCGTGCCAATCAATTGGCTCACTATCTCCAAAGCTTAGGCGTGGGGACTGAAGTGTTGGTAGGCATTTTTGTGGAACGTTCCATTGAGATGGTGGTGGGCTTGTTGGGGATTCTCAAGGCGGGTGGGGCTTATGTACCCCTTGACCCCAATTATCCCCAAGAACGGTTGAGTTATATATTGGCGGATTCGGGTGTTAAGGTGTTGTTGACTCAAGAGTCGCTACTGGAATCTTTGCCAGAACACCAAGCACGAGTGGTTTGTTTGGATAGTGATTGGGGGGCAATAGAGCAACACAGTCATGAGAATCTCGATGTTGGGGTGTCTTCAGATAATTTGGCTTATGGGATCTACACTTCTGGTTCTACTGGAAAACCCAAGGGAGTATTGGTTGCACACCAGAATTTAGTAAATCATAGTAGTGCGATCGCATCTGAATATAATTTGAGTGCGCGGGATAGAGTGCTGCAATTTGCCGCTTTGAGTTTTGATGTTGTCATTGAAGAAATCTTCCCCTCTTGGTTAAGTGGTGCAACAGTAGTGTTACGTCCCCAAGAGCTATTTGCTTCTTTTGCAGACTTGGTTGAATTTATTAAAACACAAAGGTTGACCGTATTAAATTTACCAGCAGCATTCTGGCATAAGTGGGTCTTGGATTTATCCCAATCCGATGAACATTTACCAAGCTGTTTGCGTTTGCTGGTTGTCGGTAGCGAACAAGTCCAATGGTCAAGAGTCGCTATGTGGCAAAAATACGTTGGTAGCCACATCAAACTATACAATGCTTATGGTCCGACGGAAGCAACGATTACAGCAACAGTTTACCAAGTGGATTTGAGCAACCAAGAAGGAAAAACTGGCAGCGTACCTATTGGTCTTCCCATAGCCAACACTCAAGTTTACATTCTAGACAGCAATTTGCAACCAGTAGCCGTTGGTGTTGCTGGAGAACTCTATATCGGAGGTGATGGTTTAGCCAGAGGCTACCTCAACCGCCCAGAACTAACCGAAGAAAAATTTATCCCAAATCCCTTCTCTGATTCCAAATCACAACGGCTTTACAAAACAGGCGACCTTGCCCGCTACAGTGGCGATGGTAACATCGAATTTGTTGGTCGCGTTGACCATCAAGTGAAGATTCGGGGATTCCGCATCGAACTTGGGGAAATCGAAGCAGTCCTCAACACCCACCCCCAAATCCAACAAGCTGTAGTTATTGCCACAGAAGATATTTCTGGGAATAAACGCCTAGTTGCCTATGTAGTTACTAGAGATGAATCACTTACCATCAACCAACTACGTGAATTCCTCAGGTCAAAGCTACCAGAATACATGATGCCTAGTGCCTTTGTCACTTTAGACACCCTACCGTTAACAGTCAATGGCAAAGTAGACTGCAAAGCACTACCATCTCCTGATGGAGAAATTAGCCGGGAACAGGAATACGTAGCGCCACGTACAGAGATAGAACAAATCTTAACCAACATTTGGCAAGAACTGCTACTCAAAGCAAAAGTCAGCATCCACGACAACTTCTTTGAAATCGGTGGCGATTCCATCCTGAGCATTCAAGCAGTTTCCCGTGCCAAAAACTCAGGAATACAAATCACTCCCAAACAAATATTCCAAAATCAAACCATCGCCGAACTAGCCAGGGTTGCCAATACAACAGTTACTGTCAATTCTCAACAAGGTATAGTTACTGGAGTTGCACCCCTAACACCGATTCAACAGTGGTTCTTTGCACAAAATAGACAAGAAGCACACCATTTCAACCAATCAGTTTTATTGCAGATTCCCCATCATCTGCAAACTGAATTAATTGAAACAGCCTTGAAAAAATTACTAGAGCATCACGATGCTCTGCGTTTACGATTCACTTCAGAAGCATCTGAGCACAAACAAATAAACCAGGGCTTAGATGATACCGTACCATTTACCGTAGTAGATTTATCATCAACTCCCAGACTCGAACAACCACAAGCCTTATCACAAATCGCCACAGAGTTTCAAGCCAGTTTAAACTTTTCAGATGGACCTTTGATGCAAGTGGTGATGTTTAACTTGGGTAGGGAAGGTGATACACGTTTACTAATTATTATTCATCACCTAGCAATAGATGGTGTGAGTTGGCGAATTTTATTATCAGACCTAGAAACAATTTATCAACAACTAATTGCTACTCAACCGATACAACTAAGTGCCAAAACAACAGCATTTATTGATTGGGCAGAAAAATTAAACCAGACTGCACAATCAGAAAGAATCAAACAAGAGTTAGACTATTGGCTCAACCAACCTTGGTCATTAACAACATCACTACCATTAGATTATGCTCACAAGAGCCAAGAAAATACAGTTGGTAATGCTGCTTCTGTGTCAGTGAAGTTAAATGTAGAAGAAACCCGCACTTTGCTGGGAGCAGTCAACGAAGCTTACCAGACACAAATTAACGATATACTGCTCAGTGCATTAGTAGTTTCATTGGCAGAGTGGACGGGAAATTCAACGCTAGTAATTGACTTAGAGGGACATGGCAGAGAAGAACTATTTTCAGATGTAGACTTATCGCGGACGGTAGGTTGGTTTACCAGTTTGTTCCCAGTATTATTGCAACTACCAGCCATTAACCAACCAGCATCAGTTATCAAGTCAATTAAAGAACAATTACGAGCCATTCCCAATCGTGGCATTGGTTACGGCATTTTGCGTTACTTGTGTGAAGATACTACTGTTAATCAAAAACTACAGACAATTTACACTGCAGAAATTAGTTTTAACTACCTAGGACAATTTGACCAAGTACAATCGCAAACTGGTTGGAAAATTGCGCCTGAATCCACTGGAGAAAACTATAGTTCAAAGCAAATTTGTAGCCATCTATTGGATATTGATGCTCTAGTGGTAGAAGGTGAATTACAAATTAATTGGACTTACAGTAGTAATGTTCATACTCGTGCCACAGTGGAGAATTTGGCACAGAGTTATGTTCAAGCAATCAGGTCAATAATAGAACATTGTCAGTTAGAAGATGCTTTTGGATATACACCTAGCGATTTTCCAGATGCACAGTTGAATCAATTAAAACTTGATGAGTTATTAGCTGCGTTCAAAACTAAAAAAATTGAATCAATTTATCCACTTTCTCCCATGCAACAAGGGATGCTGTTCCACAGTCTTTATGCTCCTGAAAGTGGGGTGTATTTCGATCAGATAACCTTGAATCTTAAGGGTAATATCAATTTTGCTGCTTTTGAATCGGCTTGGCAAAAAATTGTAGATAGACATTCAGTTTTACGTACATTCTTTGTTTGGGGAAATAGCCAAGCTCCATTACAAATAGTACTAAAACAGGTTAATTTACCTTGGAATAATCTTGATTGGCAAGGACTATCTCCCACAGAGCAACAACATCAATTAAAAGATTTGCTGCAAACACAAAGAGATCAAGGTTTTCAATTCAACCAAGCACCATTGATGGAGTGTACGTTAATTCAAATAACTGAAGATACTTGTACCTTCATCTGGAGTCATCACCACATCCTGCTCGATGGGTGGTGTTTGTCGATTATCTTTAAAGAAGTTTTAAGTTGCTACGAAGCCTTAATTGGAGGTAAAACTTGTTATTTGCCAACACCACCTCGCTATCAAGACTATATTGCTTGGTTGCATTCTCAAAACAGGAAAGCTGCAATTGAGTTTTGGCAAAAAACTTTGCAAGGGTTTAAGGCTCCCACTTCCCTAATAGTAGATAAGCCCAAGTATCAAAAGCAACAAAAGGTATCGGATTATAAGAAACTTCAATTACGTTTGTCTGCTCAGGTGAGTCACCAGTTACAATCTGTAGCACAACGACATCATGTGACTTTATCGACTATAGTACAAGCTGCATGGGGTTTACTATTAAGTCATTATAGTGGTGAACAAGATGTAGTATTTGGTGTGACTGTTTCTGGTCGGACTGGTAGTTTGTCTGGGGTGGAAAATATGGTAGGACTGTTGATCAATACCTTACCATTACGTCTGCAAATATCTCCCCAACAGCAAATAATACCTTGGCTCGAACAAATACAACAGTTAATCGTAGAGTTACAGCAGTACTCTTACACTCCTCTGTTTGAGATTCAAGCTATGAGCGAGCTACCAGGGGGAATACCTTTGTTTGAGAGTCTTGTGGGGTTTGAGAATTATCCAATTGATAGTTCTTTGTTCGATGAAGGTGGGTTGCTACAGCCAAGTAATATAGAGAGTTTTGGACAAAATAATTATCCACTGACTGTAGTCGTAGTACCTAGTGATGAGTTGTTAGTTGAGATTCGTTACGATACTCTTCGTTTTGAAGAAGATAAGATTGGGTGGATGTTAAGACATCTGCAAACCATTCTCTCAGTAATTGTGGAAAATCCCCAACAGACGGTGGGTGAAATACCTTTACTCAAAGAGTCAGAAAAAGAAAAATTGTTCAACCAATCTCTTAAAAAATTAAAACAAATTAAGCGTAATTTAATTAAGGTAGAAGCTGTTACTGATTGAAACTATGAAAGAACAAAATTCACAACTTAAAATATCCAATTTTTCAAAATTGAAAAATACAAAGCGTCGAGCTGTTGGCTTATCTTCAGCGAAACTAGTCGAAACTGGCTTTATTTCCTCCCAACAAGCAATTCCCCTTGTTGTTCAACCTTTAATTGATGGATTGGATATTACACAATGGGCTGAGAATAATCGAGACTTGGTTAAAACTTTGTTCTTACAACATCGAGCTTTATTATTTCGAGGCTTTAATGTTAAAACAGCACAAGAATTCCAAGAGTTTGTTAAGGTTACTTCCGATGGAGAATTGCTCAAATATGTAGACCGCAGTTCGCCTCGAACAACAGTAGGAGGTCAGGTTTACACCTCTACAATTTACCCAGCAGAGTATCCTATAATCCTTCATAACGAGTTAACTTATACAATTCAATATCCATTAAAAATTTATTTCTGCTCTCTAAAAGTTGCCCCTTGTGGTGGTGGAACTCCGATAGCTGATACGCGCAAAGTTTATCAGCGGATTGTTCAGGAAGTTCGCAATCAATTTATAGAAAAGAAATGGATGTTAGTTCGGAATTACAACGATGGCTTTGGTTTGCCATGGCAAGAAGTTTTCCAAACTGATGATAAAGCCAAAGTAGAGGCATACTGCCGGGAAAACTCGATCAATTTCTCTTGGAAAGAAGGCTCGCGCTTACAAACTAGCCAAATTCGTTCGGCGATTCATTATCATCCCCAAACTGGCGAACCAATTTGGTTTAACCATGCTGCTTTCTTTCACCACACAAATTTACTCTCTGGATTCAATGAGGACGAACTTCCGTATAATACTTATTACGGTGATGGAAGTGCGATCGTTCCTGCTATAATTGAACATATTAACCAAGCTTATAAGCAAGAAAAAGTAACGTTTTCCTGGCAAGAAGGCGACATTCTGATGCTTGACAATATGTCCATTTCTCATGGAAGGCAATCTTACAAAGGAGAACGGCAAGTTCTCCTTGCTATGAGTGAACCATTAACATCTGCAATTTCAGATTTTTCATAACACAGGAGAAAAAAGATGGAAATGATTGAAGGCTTTAAACTATCACCCCAACAAAAACACCTTTGGAAACTACAATACTCTTCGTCAAATCTTCCCTATCGTGCCCAGTGTGCTGTACAAATAAAAGGCAAGATCGAGCCAAGTACTTTTAAAGCTGCGATTGAGCAAGTAATATCGAGTCATGAGATTCTCCGCACTACTTTTAATTCTGTGCCTGGAATGACCTTACCATTACAGGTTATTGCTAATGATTGTACTTTCAATTTCAGTGAGTACGATTACACGGGAATAGAATTAGAAGCACAGTTGACTCAAATGGAGTTGTTGTGGAAGCAATATAACCAGTTGCCCTTTGATTTTTCGCAGAACTTACTTTTTCATTCTGCCTTAGTCACTCTTTCCGAGGAAGAATCTGTATTATTGCTCACCCTTCCTGCACTATACATCGATATCAAAGGACTTGATAATTTAGTACTCAAAATTATCAATTCTTATAGTGCTTGCACCAAAGGTGAAGAAATTTTTGATGAAGTGCTACAGTATGCCGATATCTCTGAGTGGCAAAATCAACTACTTGATGACGAAGAACAAGAACTAATCCTTGCCAAAGGTTACTGGCGCAAACAGAATATTACTGATTGCTTAAGTATAAAACTGCCTTTTGAAAAACAATTGGCTCAGGAAACTGGATTTGAACCTCGTTATTTAAATTTTACTGTTACTCCTAGTCAAGTAGAGCAAATCTCAGAATTTATTGAAGAAAAAAAAGTTTCAATTGATTTATTTTTCCTAGCGTGCTGGCAGATACTTCTGTGGCGTATAACTCAACAATCAGAATTATTTGTTGGAGTTGGGTGTGAAAGTCGAAAGTACGAAGAGTTGCAAGATTATATTGGTTTGTTAGCCAGATATTTACCACTCAAATCTAGTTTCCAAGAAGGCTTATTGTTTCAGGATGTTCTCAAACAGATACAGTTGGAATTAGATAGTATTTATACTTGGGAAGAACGTTTTAGCTGGGAGTCAATCATTGATGAAAACAAAAGTTATATAAATACTGCTGTTATCCCCTTTAATTTTGATTTTACTAAACTAGATACGCATATTGTTGATGATATCTGTTTTTCTATTGTCAAACGCGATATCTGTTTTGATAAATTTAAAGTTAAACTTAGTTTTACTCAGAACCAGTATGATTTAGTCGCACAATTACATTACGATGCTAAGTTATTTGATCAAGATTATATTCAATGTCTAGCCGAACAATTTCAGACTCTATTATCCAGTATTTTGGATAACCCTGAGACAGTCATTGACAAAATAGGAATTCTCAGCGACGTTGAACGAGAAAAGATTCTAGTTAACTTCAATGACACGAGTTATGATTACCCCAAAGACAAGTGTATCCATCAGTTATTTGAAGAGCAGGTAGAAAAAACGCCCGAAGCTGTGGCGGTGGTGTTTGAGAACCAGCAATTGAGCTATTATCAATTAAATCAAAGAGCGAACCAAATAGCACATCACCTGCAAAGCTTGGGAGTTGAACCAGAGGATCTGGTGGGTATTTGTGTGGAACGTTCTATTGAGATGGTGGTGGGACTGTTGGGGATACTTAAGGCTGGTGGTGCATATGTACCCCTTGACCCCAATTATCCTCAAGAACGGTTGAATTATATGTTGACAGATTTGGGTGTTGAAGTGTTATTGACTCAAGAGTCTTTGCTCGAATCTTTGCCAAAAAACCAAGCGCAGGTGGTTTGTTTAGATACAGATTGTTGGGCGATCGCCCAACAACAGAGTGAGGATAATCCCAACTGTGGGGTGAAATCTGAGAATTTGGCTTATGTCATCTACACTTCCGGTTCTACTGGACAACCTAAGGGGGTTGCAATTGAACATCACTCCGTTTTAAATCTTGCAGAGGGTCTTCATAAAGCTATCTATGCCCCAATTCAAGATTCACCACTGCGAATCAGTTTGAATGGGTCTTTTAGTTTTGACACTTCTGTAAAACAGTTCATTCAACTACTTTACGGTCACACTCTTGATGTCATACCAACAATAGTGAGATTTGATGGAGATGCCTTATTATCCTACCTGCAAGACCACAAGATCGACGTATTTGACTGCACGCCATCACAACTGGAACTGTTAATATCCGCAGGATTACTTTTGGGTGATGATGTACCTAAATACGTACTGGTAGGAGGAGAAGCTATTTACCCTGATCGTTGGCAAGCTTTAACTCAGGTAAAAAGCATTAATTTTTACAACGTTTATGGCCCAACAGAATCTACTGTTGATGCTACACTTTGCCAATTGCAAATCTCTGACAATCAGCCAGTTATCGGTCGCCCTATTGCCAACACCCAAATATACATCTTAGACAAACATCTCCAACCATTACCCATCGGTGTTTCTGGAGAATTATACATCGGAGGTGATGGCTTAGCCAGAGGCTATCACAACAGCCCAGAATTAACACGAGAAAAATTTATCCAAAATCCCTTCAAAAATTCAAAATTATATAAAACTGGGGATTTAGCTCGATATTTGCCTGACGGTAACATCGAATTTCTTGGTCGCATAGACCACCAGGTGAAGATTCGCGGCTTCCGCATCGAACTAGGAGAAATCGAAGCAGTCCTCAACACCCACCCTCAAGTCCAACAAGCTGTAGTTATTGCCACAGAAGACATTCCTGGTAACAAACGCTTAGTTGCCTATGTAGTTACTAGAGATGAATCACTCACCATCAACCAACTACGTGAATTTCTCCTTTCAAAGCTACCAGAATACATGGTGCCCAGTGGTTTTATAATCCTAGACACTCTACCCCTAACACCCAACGGCAAAATAGACAGAAAAGCCCTACCTGCACCTGATGGTGAAATTACGCGAGTTCGGGAATACGTAGCACCACGTACGCAAAGTGAAGAAATAATAGCGAATATCTTTGCTTCTGTTCTAGGTGTACAAAATGTAGGTATCCACGACAACTTCTTTGAATTGGGAGGACATTCTCTACTGGCAACCCAGGTTACTTCTCGTTTAAAGGAAACATTCTCTGTCGAACTATCCCTACCACAAATCTTTGAATCACCAAATGTAGCAGGATTAGCTGAAGCTATAACTCAATTACAGCTTCAGCATACAGAGGATGAAGATATCGCTCACGTGTTAGCTGAGTTGGAAGGGCTATCAGATGAAGAGGCGCAACAGTTCTTAGCCCGAGAAAAGCAGTCATTAATGCATAACTGATAGGTGACGGTCGATTGCTAATGGCTTTCGCCATTAGCAGCTTTTATTTTCCTTCGATTAACAGATGTTTTGGAATTAATATATAGTTACTAAATATGAACAATATCAACCAAAAAATTGCTAATCTTTCAGCAGAAAAGCGAGCTTTATTAGAACTAAAACTTAAAAATAAGAAAAATAAGAATACTAATACTCCGAAATACGAACGAATCCCCCAAAGAAGCAACCGTGACTTAGTTCCCTTGTCCTTTGCCCAGCAACGATTATGGTTTTTGGAGCAACTAGAAACCAATAACCCCTTCTACAACACGTCTGGGGCATTCCTCTTGCATGGTAACCTCAATCTACAAATCCTGCAACAAGCATTATCAGAAATAGTACGCCGCCACGAAGTACTACGCACTAGCTTCCAAACTGTTAACGGCACACCCGTACAGGTAATTCATCCAGAAGCCACCATGAACATAAACCTGGTGGACTTACAACAACACTCAGAAAAAGAACGCCAAACTTTACTACAGCAGTTAGCACAACAAGAAGCAATTACCCCTTTTAACTTAGAGATAGCGCCATTCATCAGGTGTAGTTTGTTGCAGTTAGATGCCACAGAATATATATTGTTACTGACAATGCACCACATTGTCTCTGATGCTTGGTCAATTGGAGTATTAATCCAAGAAGTATCTAGTTTATATCAAGCTTTTTGTGCAGGAGAAACATCACCCTTACCAGAATTACCTATTCAGTATGCAGACTTTGCAGTTTGGCAAAGACAATGGTTGAGTGGTTCCGTCCTAAAAACTCAACTCAATTACTGGCAAGAGCATTTAGCAGGTGCGCCAGAATTCTTACAATTACCTACTGATCGCCCTCGTCCAAGTGTACAAACTTACCGAGGTGCTACTCAAAATTTTACTTTAAATACCGATCTAACCCAGAAGTTGCAAACCCTGTCTCGTAATTCGAATATTACCCTATTTATGACCCTACAGGCGGCGTTTGCCACTTTACTATATCGTTACAGTGGTCAATCAGATATTTTAATTGGTTCTCCTATTGCCAATCGTAACCGCAGAGAAATTGAGTCATTGATTGGCTTTTTTGTGAATACCTTGGTGTTGAGAACCCGCTTTGAAGATAATCCCAGTTTTGAGAGCCTACTTGCACAAGTTAGGCAAACCACACTCAAAGCCTATGAACATCAGGATGTGCCTTTCGAACAAGTAGTAGAAGCATTACAACCACAACGTTCTTTAAGTTATTCTCCCTTATTCCAGGTGTGTTTTGCGTTGCAAAATGCACCTATTAGCAAGATAGAAATACTTGGTATGACTTTGAGTAAGTTAGATCAAGAAAACACAACTGCCAAGTTCGATCTAACACTCTTAATCACTGAAACTGAGCAGGGATTGGTGGCTGAATGGGAGTACAATACTGATTTATTTGATGGGTCAACTATTCAACAGATGTCCGGTCATTTCCAGAACTTGTTGAATGCGATCGCGGAAAATCCCCAACTAGCTGTGGGTAAATTACTCCTGTTGAGTGTAGCAGAACGCCATCAGTTGTTGACCGAGTGGAATGGTACTGAAAAAGAATATCCAACTGATAAATGTATTCATCAGTTGTTTGAGCAGCAGGTAGAGAACACACCAGATGCTACAGCAGTAGTGTTTGAGAATGAGCAGTTAACTTATCGGCAATTAAATCAAAGAGCCAACCAACTAGCACATCACTTACAAGGTTTGGCAGTCGGACTAGAGGTTCTGGTGGCTATTTGTGTAGAACGTTCTATTGAAATGGTAGTAGGAATATTGGGGGTACTTAAGGCTGGTGGTGCATATGTACCCCTTGATCCCAATTATCCCCAAGAAAGGTTGAATTATATGTTGGCGGATTCGGGTGTTGAGGTGTTGTTAACTCAGCAGTCTTTGCGCGAATATTTGCCGCAAAACCGAGCGCGAACGGTTTGTTTAGATACAGACTGGGAGACAATTGAGCAACACAGTCAGGAAAATCTTGATGTTGGGATACGTTCAGATAATTTGGCTTATACGATCTACACTTCTGGTTCTACTGGACGACCAAAAGGAGTTTTAGTTGAACATAAAAATGTGGTTCGTTTATTTGCCGCCACTAAGTTTTGGTATCGCTTCAATGCAAATGATGTCTGGACTAATTTCCACTCCATTGCTTTTGACTTTTCTGTCTGGGAAATCTGGGGAGCCTTATTTTTTGGTGGACGGCTTGTCATTGTCCCATACTTGATAAGTCGAGATCCTCAAAGTTTCTACAAGTTACTGTGTGACAACAATGTAACAGTACTCAACCAAACACCTTCTGCTTTTCGCCAATTAATTCGCGTTGAAAAAGAAGCGGGTGCTCAATTGGCCTTGCGCACAGTGATTTTTGGTGGAGAAGCGTTAGAGTTACAAAGCTTACGTCCTTGGATTGAACACTATGGCGATCGCTCTCCGCGCCTGATTAATATGTATGGGATTACAGAAACTACCGTACACGTTACCTATCGCCCCATTGAGAGCAAAGATATTGCAGAAAACTGCGGGAGTGTGATTGGTGAACCAATTCCCGATTTATCCTTATATATACTTGACGAACAACTCGAACCAGTACCATTGGGAGTTAAAGGAGAAATGTATGTTGGCGGTATGGGGATATCTAGAAATTATCTTAACCAGCCGGAGCTAACAGCACAACGTTTTGTCCCTGACCCTTTTAGTAAGAAACCTGGAGCTAGACTTTATCGTACTGGTGATTTAGCTCGACGGTTAAGAAATGGTGAATTAGAGTATCTGGGACGCTGTGACAAACAGGTAAAAGTACGGGGTTTCCGAATTGAACTGGGTGAAATAGAAGCAGCACTAGCAGCGATTCCCCAAGTCTCGGAAGCAATAGCGATAGCCTACTCGCAAAGCGAAGAGGATAAACGTCTGGTTGGCTATGTTGTTCCTAAGTTTGCCCCCCTCGAAGCTAGCGACTTACGAGCTAGTTTAAAAGAATTGTTGCCAGACTACATGATTCCAGCGGCTTTTGTGTTCCTCGATCAAATGCCTTTAACCGCTCAGGGTAAAGTTGATCGTAAAGCACTACCGACACCGGATTGGAGTCATGGATCTGCTAAAGGTATCCTGCTACTCCCACAATCACCTGCAGAACGAATAATTTGTCAGGTTTGGCATAAAGTTTTAGGTATTGATGCTATAATAGGGGTTGCAGATAATTACTTTGAATTGGGGGGTGACTCAATTCTAGCTCTGCAGGTGGTTACAGAAATGCGCCGTCAAGGCTGGGAAATGAAAGTAAAAGATATATTTGCAAAACAGAGCGTCAAAGAACTCGCTTTAGTGGTGAAAAGATCAGAATCTATTGCGTCTGTTGCTGAAAAAGTTGGCGGTGAAACTCCTCTGATTCCCATTCAAAAATGGTTTTTTGACCTTAACATTCCCAACCCCAACCATTGGAATCAATCGGTGCTACTGGAGGTGAATCAATCCCTGGATATCCAAGTCATCCTCGCAGCTATTAAAACTGTTTCATCGCACCATAATATTTTTCGGTTACGATTCGAGCCACAAGCAGATGGCTGGCGACAATTTTATTGTGACAATGACTGCGGATTTGCTTGGGAAACCATTGATTTAAGCACTTTGGACCAGCAAGAACAGAATGCAACCATGCAGGAACATTGTACTCGCCTCCAACAATCTCTGAATTTGAGTCAAGGTCCATTAGCAGGTGCAATTCTGTTTCAATTGGGAATAAATCGCCCCTACCGACTGTTGATTGTGAGTCATCATCTGATTATTGATGGTGTTTCTTGGCGCATCCTCCTGGAAGATTTAGGAAATGTAATTAAGGGTGACTCTCTGACACCCCACACAAGTTCTTTTCAACATTGGAGTTATTTTCTCCAATCTTTTACTCACTCCCAAGCCATCCAGGAAGACCGAAAGTTCTGGTTAGCGACGGTCAATAATAGCCAGTTTCAACTACCATTAGATTTTGGCGATCGCACCAACAATTTAGAATCTTCTGTAAAAACTGTTGCGCTCACATTTACCGCAGAAGACACTAAAAATTTCCTTACCCAAGCTCACAAAGCTTACCGTACCTCTCCTGAAGAATTGCTGGTCGCGGCTATAAGTAAGACAAGTTCTAATTGGTCTAATCACGAAGTTCTTCAGGTAATGATGGAAGCTCATGGAAGAGAAGAACTAAGCGATGATTTGCAGCTATCCCATACCTTGGGTTGGTTTACAGTCCTTTATCCTTTACTCATTGACCTCTCATCCTGCCAGGAACTTCACACATTGCTCACCAGCGTCAAAGAACAAATGCGCGCTGTACCCAGACGAGGATTGGGGTACGGTCTTTTAAGATATTTGCAAAATAGAGACACTACCGATGAATTGACTATTTCCTGTGTTGGGGATATTAGCTTTAACTATCTCGGTCAGGTGCGCGGGGACAATTCGCAAGGAAATGATTTATTTCGGTTACTTCAGAATGAAGATACCGGATCTTTACACGATCCCAACGGTGTACGCCCCCATTTAATTGACATTATTGCCATTGTTATTGATGGAATACTCCAGGTTAATTGGTTGTATAGTTCTCATTTACATCATCAAGAAACTATTAATAAGTGGACCCAAGACTTTCAACAAAATCTGCTAGCAATACTTGCACATTGTACAGAACTTGGTGTAGGAGCATATACACCCTCAGATTTTCCCCTGATTAATATCGAGCAATCTTCCCTGTCCGACTTAGAAGCCAAGTTTCCTAATTTAGAAGATATTTATCCTCTTTCGCCCATGCAAGAGGGAATGCTGTTTCATACAGCGTATTCCCCGGAAGATGGAGTATATTTTGAACAAGGAACAGGAACAATCACTGGATTAAAAGATGTTGGTGTTTTTAATCTAGCTTGGCAAACTCTTGTGGAACGACATCCTTTACTCCGCACTGCGTTTGTGTGGTCTGGTCAAAAACAAGCTGTGCAAATTGTCAACAAATCTGTTGAGTTTGGGATTATTGAATATGATTGGCATGATTTATCCCCCCAATTGCAAGAATATGAACTAAACCGATATCTCATCAACACACGCAAGCAGGGATTTGTCTTAGAGCAAGCGCCTTTAATGAGTTTTGCTATTATGCGCTTAGATGACAATACTTGGCAGTGGGTATGGAACCATCACCATATACTTTTAGACGGATGGTCTTTACCAATCCTGTTTAAAGAAGTTCTGACTATTTACCAATCTAAACTCCAAGAAGTTTCCCCCTCTCTGCCTCCTGTTACCCCTTACCGTCATTACATCCAGTGGCTAGCATCCCAAGATAAGCAGCAAACAGAACAATTTTGGCGGGAAAGTCTAGCAGGTATTGATCAACCAACACGTTTATCATCTAGTTTTCTCAAAGATATAGAGGTAATAGAAAATCAGCTTCCCTATAATAAAGCAGATTTACATCTGATTGACAAGGAATTTTCTAGCTTGCAAAAGATGGTACAAAAACAGCGATTGACCCTGAATACTTTGGCTCAGGGAGCGTGGGCGCTGATTTTACACAAATATAGTGCAGGACAAGATGTATTGTTTGGTGTCACGGTTTCTGGACGCCCGCCAGAATTGGGTGATATTGAGAATATGGTAGGTCTATTTATCAATACTTTACCCTTGCGAGTGCGCGTTAATCCCACAATGACTGTTGCTGATTGGTTGCAAGAAATTCAACAGTGCCATCTGCAAATGCGTGAATACGAACATAGCAAATTGACAGATATCCATCACACCATTGGATTCCCCCCTGGGGAACCTTTGTTTGAAAGTATTTTAGTGTTTGAAAATTACCCAATAGACCAGTCTTTAAAAACCCAAAGTCAGGAGTTGCAAGTAGACAATATTAAGTTTTACGAGAGAACCAATTACCCATTAACTATAGCTTTTCTTCCAGATGATGGGTTGGTTTTAAGACTGAATTATGAAACCAAATTCTTATCTGCTGCTGCTGCCGAAACTATGTTGCAAAGATTGAAACATGTGCTGTTGCAACTGGCGGAGAATCCCCACTCTTATCTGGGTGCCATCGATCTGTTATCAACGACAGAGAAAGAGAATGCGATCGCCCTAGGAAACGGACTGAAAATTGCTTGGGGTGATTTTCAAGCAGCCCATCAAATTTTTGAAGAGCGTGTCGAGCTTAACCCAGACGCTACAGCACTTGTGTTTGAAGATGAATCTATTACTTACAAAGAATTGGAGCGACGTGCTAATCTATTAGCTTCCCAATTACGAAACCGAGGAATTAGCTACGAATCGATGGTAGGATTGTACCTAAATTCCTCAATTAATTTTATCGTCGGGATGTTGGGAGTTCTAAAAGCTGGAGCAGCATTTTTGCCCCTCGATCCCACCTATCCCCCAGAACGGTTGGAATGGATCTCACAAGATAGTCAAGTAAAACTATTTTTAAATGATCAAGAAACCGAGTTGTTTTTCCGAGCAGATGAAGACAAATTGATTAATTTAGACGAAATTGACTGGACTAGACAAGTAACTCGCCTCAACTTACCAATCTTTCCCTTTCATCTTGCTTATCTAATTTATACTTCCGGTTCTACAGGAAAACCCAAAGGAGTAATGGTTACTCATGGAGGGGTGCAAAATCTAGTGCGATCACAAATAGAGGCTTTTGAGGTAACCGCAACCAGTCGAATTTACCAATTCGCTTCAGTGAGTTTCGATGCTTCGGTGTCGGAGATTTTCATGGCTTTGGGTGTGGGAGTAACCCTATATATGAAAAACAAAGCAAATCGCACACCTAGTCCATCACTATGGCAAGCCTTAACAGCCTGGAAAATTACTCATATTACACTACCCCCATCCCTGCTAGCTGTAATTAAGCCAGAGGAGTTACCAGAATTAAAAACCATAATCGTAGCTGGTGAAGCTCCTTCGGGGAAATTGTTGCGGTATTGGAGCCAGGAAAACGATTACCGCATTTTTAACGCTTACGGACCGACAGAAGCGACAGTTTGTGCTAGTCTGGCGGGTTGTAGCCATTTAGTCGGAGAACCCAGTATTGGCAGAGCAATATCTAACGTTCAAATGTACCTCCTCGACTCTAATTTAGAACTAGTGGCGGCTGGAGTTCCTGGGCAAATATATATTGGCGGAATTGGTTTAGCTCGAGGCTATTGGAACCGACCAGATTTAACAGCAGCCGCTTTTATTCCCCATCCTTTTTCTACAGAAGCTGGGGAACGCCTTTACTGCACTGGAGATATGGGCGTTAGCGATCGCTTTGGTAATATTCGCTTTTTAGGTCGTCAGGATGATCTGGTCAAATTGCGCGGACATCGCATAGAGCTAGGAGAAATTACAGATGCTTTGTTAAGTTACGAAAAAGTAGATAGTGCGGTAGTACTTCTGCGAGAGGACTTACCCGGAAAACCCCAATTAGTAGCATATGCTCTCCCTCGAGTAGAGACAACCGCTTCTCAAGTATTAAACTATTTATCTGAAATTTTACCCTCGTATATGATGCCTAACGCCGTAGTATTTGTCGAGAAATGGCCTTTAAATGCCAACGGTAAGATAAACCGGAAGGCACTAAAGCCACCCGAATTGCCTGCCCTTAAACCCGCAATATTTAATAATCAAACAGAGCAGATTCTGGCACAAATTTGGGCTGAAGTTCTGGGAAGAGAAGCAGTGCATCCAGAAGACAACTTTTTTGAAATTGGCGGTGACTCCATTATTAGTTTGCAAATTGTTTCTCTAGCTCGCGAAGCCGGATTGGAGATCGACCCCAGAGATATTTTTGAGGCTAAAACCCTCAGCAGACTGGCAGATGTTGCTCGTTCTCTGAGTAAGCAAGTAGTAATATCTGAACCACTAATGGGTGAAGTGCCCCTTGCGCCAATTCAACATTGGTTTTTCAATCGCAACTTGCCCCATCCCCATTACTGGAACCAAACTGTTGCCCTAGAAGTGCAAGAGGCGCTCGATCTAGGTGCTTTAGAAGTAGCTTTAGAAAATGCGCTCAACTATCACGATATCTTCAGATTAAAGTTTATTCGGAATGGGGAGATATGGCAACAATCTTACTCCGGATCTGCGGAAAAACCTCCTTTACGGGTTGAGGACTTCGCTCTTTATCCTTTTGATAGTCAATCCGAGTTACTTGAAAAAACCGTAGCAGAAGAACAGGCACTTTTTAGTCTTGATCGTCCTCCTTTACTGCGGCTTCTCTACGCCAAAAACCTGCAAGAATATGGCAACGTACTTTATCTACTTGCCCACCATTTAATTTTAGATGTTGTCTCCTGGCGGATTCTGGGGGAAGATTTGGAGCGAGCTTACAAGTCGGCCTTGTTGGGTCAAGCTGTTTCTTTACCTCCTCGCACTTCTTCTTACCGACATTGGACAATCAACCTAGAAAAACTGGCTAATTCACCAGAAATTGCCGGAGATATTTCATTTTGGCAAGAGCAAATCTCTCATTCCCATAATGCTCTACCAGTTGATCGCCAAGTTTGGGAAAACAATACAGTAGATAGCCTGGCTGTTGAATCGGTGCAAATTTCTCCCCCACGCACTCGATCTTTACTAACTGAGGCAACTACTAATTATCGTGCCACTATACAAGAGATCCTCCTGGCTACCCTCCTGGCTACCATAACCCAATGGAACGGTTCCGATAACTTGTTAGTGGATTTAGAAGGTCACGGCCGCGAGGATCTTGGCAGCAAACTTGATTTATCTAGAACTGTAGGCTGGTTTACCTCTCTTTATCCCATTCTTTTGCGAGGGACAAAAAATACTAACCAAGAGCAATTACTCAAACAAGTCAAAGAAAAAATGCGAGCTATTCCCCATTTTGGTCAAAGTTACGGTATGCTGCGTTATCTGTCTTTAGATCCGAGCGTCAGAGAAAAACTTGGCGGGCAAAAAGCTCAAATAAGTTTTAATTATCTCGGACAAATAGATAGTACGCAAAAGCATAGTAAATTTTTTCAACTCAGCAATGCTCCCAGTGGAGCGGGGATGTTTGCAGGACAGGAACTGCCCCATCTTTTGGCTGTTAATGCTTTCATTAAAAATGAATCCCTAGAAGTGAATTGGTCTTATAGCCAAAATATATATCGTGCTGAAACTATCGAGGGTCTAGCGCTAAATTATCTCGAGTGCCTTGGTTTTTATTTAGACAGCGTCAACTGTAGCTCTGATTCTTATAGCGTTAGTGATTTTTCTTTAGTCGAACTGAACGATGACGAACTAAATTCTATTCTGGAAAATTTCGATAATTAAGTAAAAAAACTATGAACGTAAACTTAAAAGAAAAAATTGTAGATATTCTCCCCCTGACTCCTTTACAAAAAGGTCTGCTATTTCATTCTCTTTACGAACCTGATTCTGGGGTTTATTTTCAGCAATTTAATTGCCGCTTAGAAGGAAATGTTTCTGTAGATGCGGTCAATCAGGCATGGCAAACCTTAGTTGACCGCCATCAGATTTTGCGAACCGCGTTTATCATCAAAGGACAAAAAGAACCAGTACAAGTAGTTTTCAGAGATCTGGCTTTTCAGATAGAGCAGCAAGACTGGAGCGGTTTTTTGAGTCAAACAGATTTAAATAAGCGCTTAGAAGATTTTTTAGCAGCAGATCGCCGCCAAGGATTCGTACTCGAGCAACCGCCATTGATGCGAATTAGTTTGATTCGTCTGAGTCAAATATCTTGTCAGTTAGTGTGGAGTCACCATCATTTGCTTCTTGATGGATGGTCGCAAACCCCATTAATGCAAGAGTTTTTATATTTGCATCAAGCAGCACAGCAAGGAAAAGATATTTCTTTGCCACCAGTTCGCCCTTATAAAGATTTTCTGGTCTGGTTAAAACAAAAAAATCCCCAGGATGAAGAAAGTTTTTGGCGTAGCCATATGAAGGGATTTAGCAGTCATACTCCTTTAATGATGATGCCAGCCAGAAAAAAAACCACTACCAGTGGCAAAGCAGAACTGAAACTAAAATTAGATCCTGCTGAAACTGCTTCAATACAAAAATTAGCTCGTCATTGTCAAGTTACCCTAAACACCATCATTCAAGGCACTTGGGCTATCTTGCTTAACCGTTACAGTCGCAGCGAGGATATTGTTTTCGGTATTACAGTGGCAGGAAGACCAACAGAACTCAGGGGGATAGAAAGAACTGTTGGTCTGTTTATTAATACTTTGCCATTGAGAGTTGTAGTTTCTGGAGCAGAAAGACTTGATCGCTGGTTGCAAATGCTGCAACAAAAGCAAGTGGAAATGCGTCAATTTGAGTACTCCAGTCTCTCGAATATTCAAGGATGGAGCGATATACCTCGGGGACAACCACTGTTTGAAAGTCTGCTGGCATTTGAAAATTTTCCCATCGATAAATCTTTAAAAGCAGAAGATTTTGGTTTGGATGTGGGAGAAATATCTTTTTGGGAAACTACCCACTATCCCATCACTATGGTAGTAGTTCCAGACGACGAACTGTTATTTAAATTAACTTACAGATCGGAAAGTTTCGATCCCGCAGGGATGGAACTACTCCTACAACACTGGAAGAATCTTTTAATTAACGCTGCAAATAATTATGAAGGACTTTTAAGTTCTTTGTCCCTTTTACCTTCGAGAACACTTCCTGTTGCAGCTAAACCCCAGACGGAAATTAGAAGCGAAGGAGCAACTTTAGCGAGTTGTTTTGCTACTACTGCTAGCAAATATAGCCATCGAGTTGCCCTTGCTTGGGGAGAAGAGAATCTTACTTATGAAGAAATAGATATTCTTTCTAACCAAATTGCTCGCTTTTTGCAAAAACAAGGCATAGAACCAGAAAACCGAGTAGTTCTATGTTTAGAACGCTCTTGGGAACTAATTGTGGCTATGCTCGGCGTAGTTAAAGCAGGGGGGGTTTACGTTCCAGTCGATCCTGTTTTTCCGGCACAAAGAATTGAATTTATCGTTTCTGATTGCCAAGCAGAACTAATTCTCACTTCCACTGCACTTGCTTCTCTACTGCCAAAATCCGTACCGGCGATTTGTCTCGATCAAGAAAATGCCCCTTACAAACAAGTAAGTAGGGAACCAGTTGTAGCGGCATCTCTACAACCAGAAAACGGTGCTTATGTAATTTATACCTCCGGTTCCACAGGCCAACCCAAAGGAGTACTCATCACGCAAAATAACGTTACCCGTTTGTTTAGCAGTACGGAACATTGGTTTGAATTCGATTGCCAAGATGTCTGGACATTTTTCCATTCCTGTGCTTTCGACTTTTCTGTCTGGGAAATTTGGGGAGCGTTGCTTTATGGAGGGCGCTTAGAGATCGTACCCTATCAGGTTAGTCGCGACCCGAAACGCTTTTTAGAACTAATTCGCGATCGCCAAGTTACCGTACTCAATCAAACTCCATCGGCATTCGTGCAATTATTGCTAGCCGAAGAGCAGTTACTAACTTTAGAACCGACTACTTTACGTTGGATTATCTTTGGCGGTGAAGCGCTAAACTTATCTACTCTCAAACCCTGGTTTGAGCGTCACGGCGAAGCAACAACCCATCTCGTTAATATGTACGGTATCACTGAAACTACTGTACACGTTACTTATCGCCCCATTAGCCATCAAGATGTAGAAAATACCTCAGCTAGCGTCATCGGTAAGCCAATTCCCGATCTTTCCCTTTATGTCGTCGATGTCGATGGTAACCTTTTGCCTCCAGGGATAGCCGGAGAAATGTATGTCGGCGGAGAGGGAGTAGCACGCTGCTATCTCAATCGGCCAGAAGAAAATGCTTTACGCTTCGTACCCGATCGCTTCTCTGGAGATGGTCAAGGGTGTTTGTATAGTACTGGAGATCTAGGTCGCTTTCTTCCCGACGGCGATCTAGAGTATTTAGGCAGGATTGACCAACAAGTCAAAATTCGTGGTTTTCGCATCGAAATTGGCGAGATCGAAGCGGCTATTGCTAGGGTTTCTGAGATCAAACAAAATATCGTTGTGGTGTGCAGCGACGCAAATCAGGAAAAACATTTAATTGCTTATTTAGTTTGCTCAACCGACAGTAAACCTAAGATTGAAAGTTTGCGCGATCGTCTTAAGCAGTACCTACCAGATTACGCAATTCCCTCTTATTTTGTCTATTTAGAGCGATTACCCCTGACAACTAACGGCAAAGTTGATCGTCAAGCATTACCAGATCCTGAAATGGATAGAGCCAATCTCAGCACGACTTTTGTTGCTCCAGTTACTAAAGAAGAACAAATACTAGCTCAAATCTGGCAAAAAGTTCTGGCAGTAACCAAAGTAGGACGCTTTGATAATTATTTTGTCTTAGGAGGGGATTCAATTCGCAGCATTCGAGTTTGTTCTTTAGCAGAAGCAGAAGGATTAAAGGTAGAACTTTCACAAATTTTTTCTTTTCCCGTACTGGCTGATTTAGCCGCAGCAATTACCCCAGAAGCAGAAAAAGCTGACATCGATAAGCTTGAACAAGAGCAACCTTTCGCGCAAATTGCTCCTGAAGACAGAGCAAAAATTGAAAAGATTGGTGTAGTAGTAGATGCCTATCCCTTAGCACAATTGCAAGCCGGGATGCTTTTTCATAGCAATTACGCTGCCAAAGCAACTGCCTATAACGACGTTTTTAGTTTTCGGATTCGCATTCCTTTTAACCTGGAAGTATGGCAGCAGGCCTACGATCAAATGTTAGCAAAACATCCAATCTTGCGAACGGCCTTTTATCTAGGAGAATTCAGCCAACCATTGCAAGTAATTCTTGATCGAGTCTCAGCCGAGATTCAATTTGCAGATTTAACCTCTCAGAGCGAATTGGAACGGGAAAACTACTTGCAATCCTTTATTACCCAAGAACGTCAAACTCAATTTGATTGGCAAAAAGCCCCATTAATGAGGTTTCACCTTCATCTGCTCGATCGCAATCTGGTGCAAGCAACTTTAGCCATACACCATGCTATTCTCGACGGTTGGAGTCTGGCTAATTTTATTACCGAACTTACAACTTTATATTTTCATTTGCTCGAAGGCAAGGGAGAGCTTAGGGAGACTTGGCCGCAGAACCTATCCTACGCTAAATTTGTTGCCTTAGAAAGACAAGCTATTGCCGACTCTAAACAAAGAGAATTTTGGCAAAAACAACTAGCAGATATTCCTTTTACTAGGCTACCTCACCTCCCCGAAACAAAGAAATCGGGAATAGGTAAAATCAATCTCACCTTAAATGATGAAGTTGTTCAGAAGTTGCGATCGCTAGCTCGTCAGTTGGGAATTCCAATTAAAACAATTTTGCTAGCAGTTCATTTGCGTATTCTTTCTTTCTGTGGGGGAGACAATGATGTAGTTACAGGATTGGTAACCAACGGCAGGCCAGAAGTTGCAGATGGCGATCGCCTTTTAGGATTGTTCCTCAATACTATTCCTTTTCGCCTCGAACTTCCCAAAGGTTCTTGGCTTGACCTGATTCGTGCTACTTGGAACGTCGAACAAAAGTTAATGCCTTACCGTCGCTTTCCTTTAGCAGAAATGCAAAGGATTCATCACAATCAACCGCTTTATGAAAGTTGTTTTAACTTCGTCCACTTTCACGTTTATCAAGGACTGGTAGATTTTCCAGAGGTGGAGTTAATTGGGACACAATCTTTTGATGAAACCAATATTCCTTTTAGCGTGACTTGGAGCGAAGAAGTTAGTACTCAAAGACTTAATTTTAATATAACTTACAACGGCAACGAATTTGGCGAAAGTCAAGTAGAGTCCATGACCAATTACGTATCGAGAATGTGTGCTGACTTAGTTTCCAATCCAGAGGCTAACTATAGCGCAGCAAAAATAATTACTTCAGCAGAAAAAAATCTCGTTCTTCGAGATGATCGCGACTTGGAATTAAGCCCTCCACCTACTCAATGGGTGCATGAAATCTTCGCACGACTTGCAGCCATAAACCCAAATTTACCAGCGATCGCTTACGAAGGGGAAATCTGGACGACCAGCCAATTAAACCAAAAAGCCAATCAATTGGCGAGATTTTTGCGCGATCGCGGTGTCGGCAGCGAGTGCAATGTAGGCATCTGTCTGGAACGCTCTTTAGAGATGGTTTGGGCAATTCTGGCAGTTGTGAAAGCCGGTGGTTGTTACGTGCCGATCGATCCCGACTATCCTGCTGATCGCATCCAGTCCACGATCGCAGATGCTCAAATTAAAATTATTCTCACCAGATCCAATCTAGCAGTAGATTATGGCGATAAGTGTAAGGAGCGAGTTATATTTTTAGACCGTCATAAGGACGAAATTATCAGCCATTCGGCAGACAACTTAGACATACTAATTCGGGGAGAAAATACAGCTTATATCATTTTTACCTCTGGTTCGACGGGAAGAGCCAAAGGGATTGCTATTTCTCATTATGCTTTAGCTCGGCATATGGAGTGGTTTGTAAAAACCTTTGTTGTGAATAGAAATGACGTAATTTTGCAAAAAACTCCATTTTGTTTTGACGCTTCTGTGTGGGAATTTTGGGCAGCTTTAATGACTGGAGCTAAATTACTGATGGCTAAACCCGGAGGTCATCAAGAGAGAAACTATTTGGTAGAAACGATCGCAGCCGAAAAAGTAACTCTGTTGCAAGTAGTCCCTACTCTCCTAGAAATTTTGCTGCAAGAACCTGGTTTTCCTCGATGTTCTAGTCTGAGATTGGTGTTTAGCGGGGGCGAAGCCCTCAAGCAAAGAGTCTGGCAAAAGTTTCGCTCAACTCTACCCGTTCCTTTAGTCAATCTTTACGGACCAGCAGAAACAACTATTGACGTTGCTTATCACTTCTGTCGAGAGCGAGAATATACCGATACTATACCCATTGGCAAGTCAGTACCTAATATTCAGTTGTACGTTTTAGACAGCAATCTCGAACCCGTACCGTTCGGGACTCCTGGCGAACTTTTTGTTGCTGGAGAGCAATTAGCTCGCGGTTATTGGGATGCTCCCCAACTCAGTGCGGCAAGTTTCTTACCCGATCCATTTTCTGATCGCCCTGGTAGTCGGATGTATCGAACTGGAGATCGCGCCAGATATTTGCCTGACGGTACGCTCGAATTTATCGGTCGTTTGGATCGACAAATGAAAATTAGGGGCGTTCGCATCGAACCTGGGGAAATTATAGCAGCGATCGAAGCTCAATCTTGGATCGTGCGGGCGGCAGTTAAGGCTGTAGTTTTTGAAGAAGGAATAAATCGGTTGGTAGCTTATGTGGAGCTAAAACAAGCTCCCGAAAATTGGCAAGTAAGATTGCGTTCTGCACTCAAGCAAGTTCTTCCCGAGTTTATGGTGCCATCTCTGTTCGTACCGTTGCAGACTTGGCCCTTACTTATCAATGGCAAGATCGATTTAAATGCTCTGCCCCTCCCAGAATTAGAAAATACGGCGCTGCAAAGAAACTACATTGCACCCCAAAACGAAACCCAAAGAATTTTGAGCGAAATTTGGGAACGAGTGCTGAGAATATCGCCGATCGGTATCGAGGACGATTTATTTGAACTCGGAGGAGATTCCCTCTTGGCTATGCAAATCGTTGCCAAAGCTCGTGCAATTGGTATTTATTTTACGCCAAGGGATTTATTCAACCATTCGAGAATAGCAGAACTAACTACCCAGATCGGGCGATCGAAAACTGTAGCCGATACTCAGACAATTCCTGTTACTGGCGAGATTCCCCTCACCCCGATCCAAGAATGGTTCTTTAAACAGTCCCTAATTCGTCCCGAACATTGGAATCAGGCAGTTTTACTAAATTTAAAACCTCAATTCCCTCTGGATCGATTAGAAAAGACTTTGCTGCAAATTGCCAAAAAACACCCAGCCTTTAGCTTGCGATTCTCCCAAACTGCCAACGGTTGGAAACAGCAATTAGTAGCAGAATCGGACTTATTTGGTTTCGATAAGATCGATCTCAGAGCAATTACCGATGCCGAAATTCCAACACAAATTACGATGATCGCTAGCGAATTTCAGGCTCAACTAAATTTAGAACGCGGCCCTCTATTTAGATCAGTCTATTTTCAGACTAAAACACAAGATAAACTACTGCTGATTATTCATCATTTAATTGTAGATGGGGTATCTTGGCGCGTTATTTTACAAGACCTAGCTATGTCTGAGGAGGTCATGCCCAGCAAATTTGCCGGATTCGAACGATGGGCATTGCGACTTGATCGTTTGAGTCAGAATTACCAAGATCGAGACAATTTGCATTTCTGGCAGCAACAAAGAGTAGATAATCCCTCTTTACCTCTAGATTTTCCTGACGCATTGTCAGAGAATAAAGAAGCTTCCGTCGGGGAAATTCAATGTAATTTTAGCAAGCAGGAAACCGCTAGTTTACTTTACGAACTGCCTCGCACTCTTCAAGCTCGAATTCAGGAAGTTTTATTAACAGCACTGCTAGCAGCAGTAACCGATTGGACTAATTGCTCAGAAATGGTGATCGCCCTAGAAAGCCACGGACGAGATAGTGATTTAAGCGCTCTTGAAGTTTTTGATGCGGTGGGATGGTTCACTTGCCTTTTCCCCTTGCGATTAGAAAAAAGCAGCAATGACCACCTAGCTAACCTGGCGATCGTCAAAGAGCAGTTTCAGAAACTACCCTACAACGGATTAGATTACGGAATACTGAGTCGCCAACCACAATTGGCTCCTACTTTGCCGCCAATTACTCAAGGTATCATCTTTAATTATTTAGGACAATTCGACGATAATTTTCCCACAACCGCACCATTCTCTCCTGCTGACGAAGATACGGGCTTCTCTCGCGATCGTGAAGCAATACGTCCGTTTCAACTAGAAATTATTGGTTTAATTGTTAACGGAACCCTACAAATCCGCTTTGTCTACAGCAAAAATTTACATCGTCAAGCAACTATTGAGAAGTTAGCAGATAACTTTTATCAACATTCTCTCGCTCTGTTAACAGCAAGTCGTTTGCAACAAGATACTGCCAATCTTATTGAAGTACAAGATATTTATCCCCTGACACCCGTACAAGAGGGAATGCTATTTCATAGCAACTACGAATCCTCAAACGGTCTTTATTTGCAGCAGTTGACGGGTGAAATTGAGGGAATTGTAGATATCGCAGCATTTCAACAAGCTTGGCAGTGCTGTGTTGAGCGCCACCCCAGTCTCCGTGCTGCTTTTATTTGGCGAGATTTACCCCAACCCCAGCAGCAAATTCAGCGACGAGTAACTTTGCCTTTTGTTTCTCAAGATTGGTCTGATACCAACGAAGACGAAATTGAGAAGAAATGGGCTAAATTGCTAGAAACAGACCGCCAGCAGGGTTTTTCTCTCGAAACAGCACCCTTAATGCGGTTCGGGTTAGTGAAACTTGAACAGAGAAAATGGCGATTTTTATGGACTCACCATCATCTACTTTTAGATGGCTGGTCTTTGCCGATTGTTTTTCGCGACGCGATCGCTTTTTACCAGGCAGAAACCACAGGAGTACCAGATCGACTGCCCCAACCACCCCTGTATCGCAAATTTATCCACTGGTTGCAGCAACAACAATCTACCTCCGCTGAGTCTTTCTGGAAATCGACGATGAAGGGTTTGTCAGGAGCAACCAGTTTAGGATTAAAAGCTACCTCAGCAGAAGATCGAACCTACTCTCAAAGCTTATCTCAACAAACTTACGCCCAACTTAAAACCACTGCCCGCAAGTATCGAGTTTCCCTCAACGTTCTAGTGCAAGCAGCTTGGAGCATTCTTTTAAGCAAATATAGCAGTTCTGAAGATGTAGTTTATGGCGTTACAGTGTCGGGGCGACCTCCACAACTGGCAAATTCTGAAGAGATGGTCGGTCTCTTTATTAATACCTTGCCCTTGCGAGTGCAATTAAATAATGCTGAAGCTCTTCTCGATTGGTTGCCAGCAATTCGCGATCGCCAGTTGGAAATCAATCAATATTCCTTTAGTCGTTTAGTAGATATTCAAGGCTGGAGCGAAATCCCTCGTGGACAACCTTTGTTTGAGTCAATCCTCATTTACGAAAATTATCCAATCGCCGATAGTTTGGGAGAAAATACCGGAGATCTGGCGATAGTTTCGGTTCGCTCTTTAGAGAAAAACAATTATCCCGTTACCGTTTATGCTCTACCCGGACGAGAATTTACCCTCGAAATTGTCTTCCAACAAGGAGTAGGTAGCCCAGAGCAGCGACAACAACAACTCGATCGTTTTATCGATATTCTAGAAAAACTAGCCGCTCCAGAACTGGAATTTGTCGGGGAAATAGGAATATCAAAAATTCAGCCAGAGTCAGCAAGCAAACAAGTTGATTCAAATCCCTCTGCTTCCCCAGCGATCGCCGTCAACGAACTTTTTAGTCGGCAAGCCTCTTTAACTCCAGATGCCCCAGCAGTTCTCTCAGGAACAACCTGGTTAACTTACGCCGAACTGGAGCGCCAATCTAACCAAGTTGCCCATCGGCTTCTTCTTTTGGGAGTAAAACCAGAGACTCCAGTGGCAGTATGCTTAGAGCGCCACCCCAATCTTCTCGTCGCCCTTTTCGGCATTCTCAAAGCCGGAGCTGCCTTCGTGCCTCTCGACCCCGCATTTCCCCGCGATCGTTTAGATTTCATGCTCTCGGATAGCGGTGCGGCAGTTATCGTCACCGAAACAAGCATTGCTTTTGAGATCCCCGAATCTTCAGCATCGATACTTTTAATCGACTCGGAAGAATTGACAGTTCCAGAAGCAGAGCAAACACTACCAGAAAATCCCTGTGGCGATCGCCTCGCTTACATCATTTATACTTCTGGTTCTACGGGACGACCCAAGGGAGTGCAAATATCTCATAGTTGTTTGGTTAATTTCCTCCTCAGTTTCCAAAAACAACCCGGAATTACCTCCGCCGATACTTTAGTTGCAGTTACTACTTTATCCTTCGATATTTCTCTGCTAGAACTGTTTTTGCCTTTAATATTTGGAGCACGTCTAGTTATAGCCAATCGCGAAACGGCTAGAGATGGAGGTAAATTGGCTCGATTGCTAAAATCTTCTGGAGCGACGGTAATGCAAGCAACTCCAGCCACTTGGAGATTGCTTCTAACTGCCGATTGGCAACCCAACCTTCCCTTTAAAGCTTTTTGTGGTGGAGAAGCCATATCCGTAGAACTAGCAACATCTTTACTTCAAAAGGGAGTAGAGTTATGGAATGTTTACGGACCGACTGAAACCACCATCTGGTCTGCTATTAAGGCAGTTAAACAGCCATTCGACTCAGTTTCAATTGGTCGGGGTATTGCCGAGACTTCTCTCTATATTCTTGATTCTGCCGGCCATCCCGTTCCAGAAGGAGTTGTAGGGGAGTTATTTGTTAGCGGAGCCGGATTGGCAAGGGGTTATCGTAACCGAGCCGATCTGACCGCAGAACGGTTTGTTCCAAATCCTTTTGCAACCAAACCAGGAGAGCGAATGTATCGCACTGGCGATCTGGCGAGGTTTCTAAGCGATGGAACAATAGAGTTTTTGGGGAGAGTCGATTTTCAAGTAAAAGTTCGTGGTTTTCGCATCGAACTCGGAGAAATTGAAACCGTTTTAGAAACTCATCCCGCCATCTCCCAAGCGATCGTATCGGCAATAGCAGATGCGGCAGAAGATAAGCGGCTGGTTGCTTATTTGGTGGCTACATCCTCCACAGAACAACCAAGCCCCGATGTTCTGCGATCATACTTGTTAAATAAATTGCCTGATTATATGCTTCCATCTGCTTGGATCTTCGTTGAGCGGATGCCTTTAACTCTCAATCAAAAGGTCGATCGTCGCGCTTTGCCTCTACCTTATGTCCCAGATACTACTGCTAATTACATCGCCCCTAGAAATGCTATAGAGGAAGCACTGGTGCTGATTTGGCAAGAAATTCTTCAGGTTCAAAAAGTAGGAGTTAAAGATAATTTCTTTGAACTGGGGGGACATTCTTTGATAGCTGCCCAAATTTACGCTCGAATTGAGAAAATTTTTGAGATCGTTCTTTCTTTAAGAGAGTTATTTGAGTCTCAAACAATTGAAAAAGTAGCGGAGCTTTTTATAAGCAGAGAAAAGCAATCTGGGCAGACTGAAAAAATAGCTAAAGTGTTTTTACGGATGAAAAACATGACCCCTGAAGAAAAAGCTGAACTTTTACAAAACAAAAAACGCCCACCTACTTAGTTTGGCGTGAATAAATCACTGTTAGTTTGTAGTTAACAAGAGCGCTGAAGCGCAACTAGGAGCCGATCCCAGGGGGCTTACATTGTGTTACATAGTTTGGTTTTATCTCGCTGTTCTACTTAAGTAAATAGTTTCTCTTTCAACGATTTTTTCTAACAATATTCTTGCAGGAGCGTCTAAATTATGAACAAGATTCCCAAAATTATTCATCAGATCTATTTCCCAGGAGAAGCAAATCTGCCAGCAAATTATTCTCGTTATCGCCAAACTGTTTTAAACCTTCACCCCGATTGGAAATATTATTTCTGGGATGAGAAGCAATGCAGGAGCTTTCTCCAAGAGAATTACCCTTGGTTCTTAGAAGTATATGATTCTTATCCACATTTCATGCAACGTTGCGATTCCGTTCGCTATTTTTTTCTGTATCACTATGGAGGTTTTTATATAGATCTGGACATAGAATTTCTCAAACCTATAGACGATTTGCTAGAAGAATATGAGTTAATTCTTTCAAAACTTGTGGGATTTAGTAACGCTATTATGGGTAGTATTCCTGGAGATCCAATTTGGCCGAAAGTTATTGAGGAATTAGATAAACGCAAGTCAGGGATACGTAAAAAAATCAATCCATTTATTTTAGCTGGGAACAGTGAAAATTCCGTGTGCTATAGCACTGGTCCTTTATTATTAAACGATTGCATAGTTGCAGAAAAATATCACGAAAAAAGTACAGTTCGTGTTTGTCCTGGATATATTTTTGAACCAGATGCACCCATGCAAATAGATGGAAAAATTGTCAAATGGAAAGACAAGAAAATGTCTCATTCTATTCATCATATGACTGGCGGATGGCTTTCACCATACAGTAAATTAGTAAGCTTGATTTTTGACGTTTTTGCCAATATATATTGGGAATTAGTGGATTGTCCAAAAAAAATAAATAACTTGTTTTTTTGATTATCTACCTTGTTTACAGTAAAAAAAAAGCGATTTTCAATTGCTTTTTCACTTCCAATAAGAAGATTTGAAGATGAAAAAATTCCTCGTAACTGGCTCATCAGGGCTTATTGGTTCGGAAATATGTCTGTATTTTGCCAAGCGAGGCTGGGCAATTTACGGGATCGATAATAACCAAAGATCTGTTTTTTTTGGTTCTCAAGGAGATACCCGTTGGAATCAAAAGCGTTTAGAATATCTCGTTAAAGGGTTCGTGCATTACGAGATAGATATTCGCGATCGCCATAACATTCTAGATTTATTTGAGAGCCTCAGACCGAATGTGATCGTGCATACTGCGGCACAGCCTAGTCACGATCTGGCAGCCAAAATTCCTTTCGATGACTTTGATATTAATGCGGTTGGGACGTTAAATCTATTAGAGGCAACTCGTCAATATGCTCCTGAAGCTCCCTTCGTGCATATGTCAACTAACAAGGTATATGGGGACGCACCTAATGAAATTCCTTTAATAGAATTGGAAACTCGTTGGGATTATGCAGATCCAGCCTATGAATGGGGTATTGGCGAATCTTTTCGCATCGATCGCTCGAAACATTCTATTTTTGGAGCTTCTAAAGTAGCCGCCGATATTATGGTTCAGGAGTACGGTCGCTATTTTAACTTACAAACCTGCTCTTTGCGTGCTGGATGTTTAACAGGGCCGAATCATGCTGGGGTAGAATTGCACGGATTTCTCAGTTACTTGATCAAGTGCAACTTAGAAAATCGTATTTATAAAATATTTGGTTACAAGGGCAAGCAGGTAAGGGATAATATCCACTCTTATGACGTTGCAGCTTTTATCGAGCAATTTATCAGATCGCCTCGTAGCGCTGAAGTTTACAATTTGGGGGGCGGAAAAAACAACACCTGTTCTATCTTAGAAGCTTTTGAGATCGTCACTTCCCTGACTAACAAAAAGATGCGATACGAATATATAGACAACAATCGGGAAGGAGATCATATCTGTTATTACAGCGCTCTGCGCAAAATTCAAGAACATTATCCCGAATGGCGCATCTCCAAACCCTTGAGCGAAATCTTTTCAGAAATAGTTTCAGCCTGGGAAACTAGGCTGAACAAACCTTAGAGCTAAAAACTAAAAACAGGAGATATTTATGAGTCGCGTTGTATTTTTTAATGTTTCAGCAGACGGACATGTTATTCCTACCTTTGGATTAGTAAGAGAATTACTGCGTCAAGGAGAAGAAGTAATCTACTATGAAACTTCCAAATTTCAATCCGAAATAGAAGCTTTTGGTGCGTCTTTCTGTTCTTATCCAACAGTTAAAGAGGATACACTACCGGAAGTAGATCCTAGTGAGTTTCCCTTAGTCCCAATTATGACTTGGACTACCAGAGAAATGCTGCCTTGGGTGCTCGAATCAATCAGAGCGGACAAACCAGATTACATCATTCACGATTCCCTATGTTTGTGGGGAAAAATAGCGGCACAGTTACTCAATATTCCGGCAGTTAATTCGATCTCTACTGCTGCATTTAATCGCCAGAGTTTATCTGAATGCTCCATGCTCGCTCCAAAACTGCCCCTATTGCTCTCAGAAGAATCGGTAAATGTGAAGTGTTTTTTGCAATACGAACGAGAATTGCGAGAAACCTATAATATCCCGCAGTTCGATTTCATCGATGTATTTACGAATCCAGAACCCGTTAATATTTGTTATTTACCTCGAGAACTCCAACCTTATGTTGAAAAATTTGATCGCACTTTTCATTTTGTCGGGCCTTGCGATCCAGTGCGGACGATCAAATTTGATTTCCCCATAGAACAATTATCGGCAAACAAGTTAATCTTAATTTCTTTTGGTAACATTCACGATCCGGGAATTGAATTTTACAAAAACTGTATTGAGGCATTTAAAGATATTGATGCTCAAGTTATAATGGTAATCTCTAGTTTTACAGATCTAGAAGAACTCGGGAATATACCGGCAAACTTTATAGTTCAACGGACAGGTACTATCCCCCAACTAAAAATCTTGGAACGCACTAGCCTTTTCATTATGCACGGAGCCGGAGGTGGTACCCGCGAGGCAGTTTGGTATTCAGTACCAATGATCGCAGTCCCTCAAACCTACGAGCAATATATTATTTCTCTGCAAATTGAAGCACAGGGTGTGGGAATTTGTCTTCAACCCGAAGAAGTTAATGTCGAACTTTTACGACAAACTGCCCTAAAAATTTTAGAAGATAGTTCTTTTCAAGCTAATAGCAACCGGATTGGGAATGCTTGTCGTACTGAAGCAGGTGGAACAAGCCGAGCAGTAAGTGAAATTTTCAAATACATCGGCAAATCAGATTAACTTTTAACGTAAATACAAAGTAAAAGTTATTACTACAATCAAGAAAAAATCAAGGAATATTGATAATGAATTTTTCAGAAATAAATGAATTAGAACTTTTAGAATTGCTCTTAGAAGAAGAAGGAATTGAATTAAGCTCAGAGCAATCGCCGATCTTGCGGCGTGGACTGACACGAACTCCTGCTTCTTTTCAACAAAGACGATTGTGGTTTCTTTACGAGTTAGAACCAACTTCTTCAGCTTATAATATATGCTCCATCTTTCGCTTGGACGGTGCCCTACAAGTACAGACTTTAAAACAGGCATTTGAACAATTGCAGCAGCGACACGAAAGTCTTCGTACCACCTTCCTAGCAATCGATGGCGAACCGTGGCAACACATCCATCCTGAAGTTTTAAGCGAACTAGAGATTGAAAACTGGAGCGAACTGCCCGCAGATGAAATCGAAAAACAGATATCTACAATAAAAGCTTCTGAAGCAGGATATTCGTTCGATCTCAAAGAGGGGCCACTGTTTCGATCTAGACTCTTGCAACTCGAACCGGAAAACCACTTGTTGAGTCTAACTATCCATCATATTATTGCCGATGGATGGTCGGTCGGTATTATTCTCGAAGAACTTGCGTCTCTCTATGAATCGATTCTCAAAAGAGATAAAAGTTCACTGCCAGAATTAAGAATCCAATACCCCGATTACTCGATTTGGCAACAAGAGAAAATAGCTGATTCAGTTGGGGAAGAACATCTTGTTTATTGGGAAAAACAACTGGCTCAATTACCAATCCTGCAATTTCCCACTGATTTTCCTCGACCTGCCTTGCAATCATTCCAAGGCGATCTGGTTGAGTTTACCATAGCTCCAGAACTGACAAATGCGATCCGCAGTTTTAGCCAGGAAGAGAATGTCACCCTTTTTACGACTCTCATGGCTGCTTTTCAGACCCTTCTGGCACGTTATTCCGGGCAAGAAGATATTACTGTCGGTACTTCGATCGCCAATCGTCCAGGAATTGATACCGAAAGGCTAATAGGTTTTTTTGTAAATACCTTAGTAATTCGCACCGATGTGTCTGGAGAAACTAGTTTTCGTACTCTGGTAAGCAGAGTTAAGAAAACAGTCCTAGAAGCGTTTGAACGTAGTGAAGTTACTTTTGAAACCTTGGTTGATCGCCTGCAAGTAGAGCGAGATACCAGTCGCAATCCTTTATTTCAAATCGCCTTTACCCTGTTAAATGCTCCCAAACCTAAGTTTGATCGAGGCAATTTAGAAATAACTTCTATAGGAAGTCAAAATGCTGCTCGTTTTGATTTAGAACTTTTTTTAATCGAAGCTGAAGATAGTTTGAGCGCTGTTTTATCTTATAACATTAATTTATTTACCCGAGAGACCGCAGCACGTTTCGCTCGTCACTTCTGCGAATTACTAAAAAATTTAGTAGCCCAACCAGATACACCAACCTGTCACTTACCAATTTTACTTGATGAGGAGTACAAGCAATTAATACCTTCTAGACCCCGTGAGAATTTTCCTGTAGACTCCTGTATGCACCAAGCATTCAGCCAACAAGTAAATTTGCATCCCGAGCGTCAAGCTGTCAGTTTTGGAAACCAATCTTTAACTTACAAACAACTAAACGAACGAGCCAATCAATTAGCCCTTTATCTGATCGATCGTGGTGCGAAACCAGAATTGCGAGTGGGATTGTTGGTAAATCGCTCTCTAGAAATGGTAATAGCCATCCTAGCCATTCTCAAAGCTGGTGCTGCTTACGTTCCCATCGATCCTCAATCACCCCAAGAGCGAATTGCCTACATTTTAGAAGATAGCGGAGTATCGTTTTTGCTAACTCAGGTGGAGTTTGCATCCCAACTTCCATCCCAGAAGACTCCCTCGATTTTCTTGGAAAATTGCCAGCAAGATATCTCCAGACAAAAAACTAACGCTCCGGAAATAGCAATTAGTCCAGATAACGCCGCCTACGTTATTTATACTTCTGGTTCTACAGGAAAACCCAAGGGAGTTCTCGTCACTCATCGCAATGTGGTGCGTCTGATGTTGGCAACTCAAAAATGGTATAACTTCAACGACAAAGATGTCTGGACTCTATTTCACTCTTGTGCTTTCGATTTTTCTGTGTGGGAAATTTGGGGCGCTCTTTTCTTTGGCGGACATTTAATAGTAGTTCCTCATTCAGTAACTCGATCGCCAGAAGAATTTTACAATTTACTTTGCGACGAGGGTGTAACAGTTTTAAATCAAACACCTTCTGCTTTTCGTCAACTAATTCAAGCCGAAGAAGTACTTTGTCGAGAAAGCGAAGTCAACTTACGCTATGTCATTTTTGGCGGAGAAGCCCTAGATTTATCAAGTCTCGAACCCTGGTTTGAGCGCCACAGCGACGATTTTCCGCTTCTGGTAAATATGTACGGAATTACCGAAACCACGGTTCACGTTACTTATCGTCCCATTCGTTGGCTTGATGTCAAAAAAGCTAGAGGTAGCATTATTGGGGAACCAATTCCCGATCTTTACCTTTATCTTCTCGATCGCTACGGTCAACCAGTTGCTACGGGAGTTACGGGAGAAATTTACGTAGGTGGAGCGGGAGTTGCTCGGGGTTATTTAAATCGACCGGATTTAACTGCCGAGCGCATGGTGCCTAACCCAGCCAGTTCCGAAGGTAAGGACCGCCTCTACAGAACTGGGGATCTAGCCAGATATCTTGCTAATGGGGAATTAGAATACTTAGGACGCAACGACCATCAAGTTAAGATTCGTGGTTTTCGCATCGAATTAGGGGAAATTGAAACAGTTTTACAAACTCATCCTGGGGTTCGCCATAGTTGTGTCATTCCCTGGGAGCAAAACCGAGATGATGTGAGAGCGATCGCCTACATCGTACCCCAAACTGACCCAGCTAAAATCCCTGGATACGAAAATTTAATTACAGAACAAGTCCAAGAATGGCAATATACTTTTAACGAAACTTATCGAAGTAGGGAACCTGAGATCGACGCAGCATTTAATATTACAGGTTGGAATAGCAGTTATGATGGCAAACCTATCCCTGTTGGAGAAATGCGCCAGTGGCTCAACAACACTTTAGCTCAGATAAGATCCCTAAAACCAATTAAAGTTTTAGAAATTGGCTGCGGTACGGGTATGATTCTCCTCAACATTGCCCCCGAAGTTGATTCTTACTGGGCTACGGACTTTTCTTCAGAAGCGATCGGTAGGTTGCAAAAAATCCTGCACCAAGGTGAATGGAATCAAGTTCGCTTGCAACAACAAGAAGCGAATAATTTTACCGGTCTTCCCCAGTCACACTTCGACACTATTATTATTAATTCAGTAGCTCAATATTTTCCTTCTCTAGAGTATTTACAGCAGGTAATTGCTGGAGCATTGGATTTACTAGCTCCAGGAGGCAGTTTGTTTATCGGCGATAATCGTCAATTATTGCTGTTAGATTGCTTTTATGCTAGCGTCGCTTTTGATCGGGAAGCAGATGATACTAACCAAGAAGATTTTAAGCAAAAGGTGCAACTAATTGCCAACAATGAAAACGAATTAACTCTCGATCCGATTTTCTTTGCTAATTTGCCGCTAACTTTTCCTGCCATAGCTGGAGTAGGAATTTACTTGAAACGGGAAAAGACAAATAACGAAATGACTAAGTACCGTTACGACGTAGTATTGCACAAGCAAGGAGGGCACAAAGATAAAGATGCGGTCAATCCCATTTGGTTTGATTGGCAGCCCCAAATTTGCCGATTGAGCGACGTGCGCGATCGCTTATCAAAAGAACAAAACTTTGCTATTGGTTGGCGCGGCATTCCCAATGCTCAGTTGTTGCGAGACGAAAAAATTTGCCATTGGTATCGCGATCTAGAAGATTGCGCTACGGTAGGAGAGTTGCGGAATTTGCTCGATCTCGATACCAATACAGGTGTAGTTCCTGGAGACTTCCACGATCTGGCTGTAGAAATTGGTTGCGAGGTAATTATTACTTATTCTGCCGATGGCGATCCTAGTTATTTTGATGTTTGCTTTTATACGACCCTAGAGGGATTAGAAAAACGTCGCTGTCCGATTATTATGCCTCTGGTGACAAGAAACAGTAGCGATCGCTCTAATTATTACCTCAATCCTCTCAAAGGACGTTTTGCTAAAGCTCTGATTGACGAGCTAAAGGAACGAGCCAGCAAGCAACTTCCCGAATATATGAGACCTGGGGCTTATATGCTGCTAGATCGCTTGCCCATAAACTCTAATGGAAAATTGGATCGTCGTTCTTTACCCTTACCAACTCCAACCAGAGCAATTGCTGGGAAATCTTTTGCTGAACCACAAACTTCAACACAAAACAGATTGTGTCTGTTGTGGAGTCAGGTTTTGGATCTCGATCATCTCGGCATTACAGACAACTTTTTTCAGTTGGGGGGTCACTCCCTCTTAGCCACCAAGCTAGTTTCTCGGATTCGAGAACAGTTCGACATAGCCTTGCCTTTGCGATCCATTTTCGAGCATCCTACGGTTATCGAGCTAGCCGAAGAGATCGATAAGCTGCTAACTCAGAGCGATCGAGACGAATATCTAGCAAAAGATGAGATATTGCCGGTTAAAAATCGCCACAACCTACCTCTTTCTTTTGCGCAACAAAGACTGTGGTTTCTTGATCGACTCGATCCCGATAGTCCTGCATACAATATTGTAGTGGGCTTTCGTCTCAATGGGATTTTGCACGAAAAAGCACTGGCAGCTAGCTTACAAGAAATTGTCACGCGGCATGAGGTCTTGCGGACTACCTTCGATCAGGATGATCAAGGCAATCCGGTGCAAGTGGTTCATCCATCTGCTGAAATTCCGCTTAATCTCACCGATTTAACTGATTTGCCCAAGTTAGAGCGAGAAGAAAAGCTTAAACAAGCTGCGAACGAAATCGCAGTGATTCCATTCAACCTCAAAACTGAACCTTTGTTGCGGGTTTATCTCTATCGCTTAGACCAGCAAGCTCACGTATTAGTAGCAGTCATGCACCATATTGTTTCCGATGGCTGGTCTTTTGGAATTGTAGTCAAGGAATTATCTCTGTTGTACGAGGCTTTTTGTCAGGGAAATAAATCGCCTTTGCTTCCTCTAACTCTACAATATGCTGATTTTGCTTCCTGGCAGCGGACTGTTTTTGAGCGAGAAGAACTGCCAAAACAACTAGCATATTGGCAACAAGAACTAAGTGGGGAAATACAGCCTTTAAATTTGCCTATGGATTTTCCTCGTCCAGCGATCGCCACTCATGAAGGCCGAGCCGTATCTTTTACTATTGATCGCGATCGCTACCTTCGCTTCAAACAATTATGTGAATCTCGGGGTGCTACCCTATTCATGGGATTATTAACAGTGTTGAAAGTGCTGTTAATGCGTTATTCGGGACAAGATGACATTTTAGTGGGAACTCCGATTGCCAACCGCAATCGGCGAGAGATTGAATATCTGATCGGATTTTTTGTCAATACATTGGTCATCCGCACCGATCTCAGCGGCAATCCTTCTTTTGCCACTTTGCTTGACAACATTAAAGAGAAAACCCTGCAAGCATACGCCCATCAGGATTTACCTTTTGAAAAATTGGTAGAAGCTCTGCAACCAGAACGAAATCTCAGCCATAGTCCCTTATTTGAGGTAATGTTTGTCTTGCAGAACGCTCCAACGGGCAAATTAGAATTGTCCGATCTAGAGTTTACCCCCTTAGAACTAGAACAAGTTACAGCCAAGTTCGATCTCAGCTTATCAATAACGGAAACAGAAACAGGTCTTCAAGGACTTTGGGAATATAAAACCGATTTGTTTGAAGAAACTACCATCGCTAGAACGATCGGTCATTTTCAAACTTTGCTCTCAGGAGCGATTGACACTCCAGAATTAGGAATTTGTCAATTACCCTTACTCAGCAGCCTTGAGGTACATCAACTGCTAGTAGAGTGGAATCAGACCCACGTGGAGTATCTCAGGAATAAATGCATCCCTCAGTTGTTTGAGCAGCAGGTAGAGAACACACCAGATGCTATAGCGGTGGTATTTGAGAAAGAGCAGTTGACCTACTATGAATTAAATCAAAGAGCCAACCAACTAGCACATTACCTGAAAAGCTTGGGAGTGAGACCAGAGGTGCTGGTAGGTATTTGCGTGGAACGTTCCATTGAGATGGTGGTGGGACTTTTGGGGATACTTAAGGCTGGTGCTGCCTATGTGCCACTCGATCCGGCTTATCCCCCAGAAGGTCTGGCTTATATGGTTTCAGATGCCGAAATCTCGGTGCTACTAACCCAAAATAAGTGGACATCTCAATTACCAGAACATCAAGCTCAAGTCATCTGTCTGGACTCAGATTGGGAAAAAATAGCTCTTTACAGCCAGGAAAATCCCACTGAGACAAATACAGGTGAAAATCTGGCATATCTCATCTACACCTCTGGTTCTACAGGTAAACCCAAAGGTGTAATGATTAGCCATCAGGCTTTAAACCGCTTTACACAAACAGCAATTTCCGAATATCAGATCACAGCAAGTGATCGCGTGCTACAATTCGCTTCAATCAATTTTGATGTGGCAGTTGAGGAAATTTACCCCTGTTTGTGTACGGGAGCGACTTTGGTATTGCGTACCGATGAAATGCTCGGTGATTTGCAGACATTTTTCCAGGCTTGTGAAGATTTGCAGTTAACAGTGCTGGATTTACCGACTGCTTACTGGCATCAGTTAGCTGCTGAGTTAGCAAACACAGATGTCACTCTACCAGAATCTTTACGGTTAGCGATCATTGGTGGTGAAAGAGTATTGCCAGAACCAGTCAAATCCTGGCAGGAATATGTTATCAAATCCGGAAAGAGCGATCGCTTACGACTGATTAACGCTTACGGTCCCACGGAAACTACAGTTAGCGCCACACTGTATCGAATTCCCTCCCGTACCTCTTCTACTAACTGCGAAGTACCTATTGGTCGTCCCCTTGCCCATCTTCAGACTTATATTCTCGATTCACATTTACAACCAGTCCCCATAGGTGTGCCAGGAGAACTGCATATTGGTGGCGATAGTTTGGCAAGGGGTTACCTGAACCGACCGGAACTGACTGATGAAAAATTTATCCCCAACCCCTTTAGTCAAGAACCGGGGGCACGTCTTTATAAAACTGGGGATTTAGTACGTTATCTTCCTGATGGAAATATTGAATTCCTCGGTCGCATTGATCATCAAGTGAAAATTCGCGGCTTCCGCATTGAACTTGGGGAAATTGAATCCGCTCTGAGTAGCCACGAGCAGGTGCAGCAATGCGTTGTCATTGCCCACGAAGATAACCCCGGTAACAAGCACCTAGTAGCCTATGTAGTCACTGATAATGACATTAACATCAGCGCTCTGAAAGAGCACCTCAAGCAGCAGTTGCCGAATTACATGGTGCCTTCTGTCTTTGTGCGACTAGAAACTTTACCTTTGACTGCCAACGGTAAAGTTAACAAAAAAGCACTGCCTGCACCTACCTTAAATAAGCTTGTACATTCAGGAAACTGTGTTCTACCCCGCACAACACTAGAACATCAATTAGCGAGAATTTGGGAAGCAGCACTTAAAATCAGCCCTATTAGTGTCACCGATAATTTTTTTGAATTAGGCGGACATTCTTTGTTAGCAATCTGTTTAATTACGGTAATAGAAAAGCAGTTAGGTTATACCCTTCCTGTATTGAGCTTTTTCCGAGAAGGAACCATCGAAAAGATGGCATTATATCTAGAAAATAATCGACAATCGGCTGACTCTGAGGTTTTAATTCCCCTCCAAACAAAAGGAAATCAAACACCACTATTTCTAGTTCATCCAGCAGGTGGATATGGTTTAATTTATTCGTTTTTGGCAAATAAATTAGGTACAAATCAACCATTTTATGCGCTACAAGCCCGAGGTTTGGATGGCAAACAACAGCCTTTAGATAGCATCGAAGAGATGGCTTCCACTTACATAAAAGCAATTCGAGAAATACAAGCTTCGGGTGCTTATTTAATTGGAGGTCATTCTTTAGGCGGATTAATAGCCTTTGAAATCGCCTTTCAGTTAGAAGCAGCAGGTGAAAGTGTAGAAAATCTCCTGATTATCGATACCCATCCCCCATTAGCTGATAGTATAACTGAGACAATGCCGGAGGATGACATTGCTTCACTCATGTTTTTGGTCGAAAAAATTGGACTTTACTTTAACTCAAAAATCAAACTTAGTTACGAAGATATGTCAGTTTTGGATGAAGCACAAAGATTAGAATATGTGCTGCAAATCTTGCAACACCATCAACTTGTTTCTCCCAATTCAGATACAAATATTGTTGCCGGATCGGTTAACGTTTTTAAAGCTAATTCTCAAGCAAGTCTTAGTTATCAACCCAAAGCAATTAACGCTTCAATCTCCTTATTTAAGACCGAAGCGTTAGCAAAACGATTTCCAAATAACTCAACTTTAGGTTGGGATGAATTAACCAGCCAACAAGTTTATGTCCGAACAGTAAAAGGTACCCATGATAGCCTTTTACAAGAATCATCAGTTAGCGAACTTAGCGCAGCTATTCAAGAAATTTTACTGTAATCCTGAATCATTATTTAATTTGTCAAACATTCAATTTGTAACTACGAGAACATGAATACAAACGCACAAAACAAATTTGACTTATCTAAAGAAATCGCGATCAAACGTATCCATCGACCTACACCAGAGGAGTTTAAACAGAATTTCCTCTCTTCTAGAAAACCCGTTATCATCACTGGGCAAATGAGTGGTTGGAAAGCACTCTCTTTATGGACGGCTGATTATCTCAATGCTGCCGTAGGTGATACAAATGTTGATATTAGTGTTTCCCAAAACAGAAGATTTACTGGCGATCTCGAAAATGGGTTTACTCTGTTGAGAAAAAAAATGAAGTTCGGCGACTTCATGAATTGCGTCTTGCAGAAAAACAAATTAACCGATGAGTCCTATTATCTCCAGCAACAGCCAATTGCAACAATATTTCCAGATATCCTTCAGGATATCGAGGCTCCAGACTACTTTACCCAAAAGTTGGTAGTTAATACCTACCTCTGGTTGGGGGGTATTGATAACATCTCTCCACTGCATTACGATGCATCGGATAACCTGTTAGCTCAAGTTAGCGGTCGAAAGCGGATCTTGCTTTTTGATCCACAACAAACTTCTTTACTATACCCTTTTCCAGCACATTCAAAAATAGCGCATCTTAGCCAAATCAACATTGATCAGCCCGAGCTTGAAAAGTTTCCCAAATTCCCAAAAACACGGTATTTAGAGTGTATTCTCGAACCAGGTGAAATGCTTTTTATACCAAGTTTTTGGTGGCATCAGGTTTACTCTCTTGATAAACTAAATATTTCTGTCAACTTTTGGTGGAAGACAAATTTTAGACAATTTTTTACGCATCCTGGGAGGCGATTGGCAGCACAGATACCCGCCATTCTCTGGGATACCTTCAAGAATATGGTTAGTTCTATACTATAAACGGTTTGTAACTCTACTTCTAAGCGCCAACCCACTATATACACAATTAAGCGCTTAGGCAAAAGTTTAAATCTGAACCGGTTAGGGTATAACTCAAATTCTTAATGACAATTACGGTAGCCTCGTCCGTTTTATGGCGGGGATAAACTGAGCCACATTTTTTACACAAGGGGTTGAGGCAATTTTGATTTTCTCGACAGAGAGAAGTTCAGTTACAAGGGTTTCGGTGGGTGTTTCTTCAGAGTTCGAGGGAAAGATGTGCAGCAAACGATAAAAGAGGAATTGACATGAAATTAGAAGATGTTCGAGCGATAGTTACCGGCGCTGCTAGTGGCATTGGACATTGCATCGCTATTGAACTGGCGCGTGCAGGGGCATTAGTAGTTGGCGGAGATATAGACTTGGATGGGTTGAAAGAACTCGAAACAGAAAGTTTTGGACTCTCTGGCAAGATATTTGGGATTAAGTTGGACGTAGCTAATGAATCGATAGTAAAAAATTTTGTTGAAGAAGCTTTTGCTAAATTGGGCTATGCCAATGTTTTAGTTAATAATGCCGGTATTTTGCGAGATGGTTTACTAATTACTCGTGACGAAGAAGGTTGGTCGCGCAAGTTGCCAACTGCACAATGGAAAAAAGTCATGGATGTGAATTTGTTTGGTCCATTTTTTATGGCTCGGGAATTTGCCAATATTGTAATTGAGAAAAATATTTCTCCCGGCGCGATCGTCAACATTTCCTCCATAACTAGATCCGGTAATCCCGGACAGTCAAACTATAGTGCTTCTAAAGCCGGCCTCGATGCTCTTACTCGTACTTGGGCTTTAGAATTAGCTTCCTGGGGATTGCGGGTTGGAGGTATTGCCCCTGGATTGACTGAAACACCGATTTTAAATTACGTATCTCCAGAAGTACAAGCAGAAATGATTGCCAAAATTCCTTTGGGTCGCATGGCAAAACCTTATGAAATCTGGCTGGCTATGCGTTTTATTATCGAGTGTGACTACTTTACCGCTAGTACCATCGAAGTCAATGGAGGAGCAATGTTTTAAATGAATTTAATATCGTTTCTGCTGCAAACATCCCGAACTACGATTGCAGTGGTAATTTTTACCGGAACAATAAGTGGTTTTTCTAGCGTAGTTTTAATTGCTCTAATTAATGATGCGATTAAGAGCCAGGGCGCAGTTAGCAGTTTACAAATCTGGAGTTTTATTGGAGTCCTAGTGTTGTCCTTTGTCGCTAATTTTACCACTCAGACGCTCCTCGCTAAAATGGCCGAAACATCAATTTATAAGCTGCGATTGCGTCTGAGTCGCAAGATTTTGTCTTGCCCTTTGCGACATTTGGAAGAATTGGGGTCAAATCGCCTGTTAGCTACTTTAACCCATGATACTAGCTCGATTGGTATGGGGGTGTCTAGTCTCCCCTTTTTCTTGATTAACATTACTGTAATAATCGGTTGTCTGATTTATTTAGTTTGGCTTTCTCGGCTGGTGTTTTTGGTCACAGTAGTTGTCTTCGTTTTGGGAATTGCCCTGATGCAGTTTTTATTTTGGACCATTGTTCAATTTGACAAACTAGCTCGAGAGGAAGAAGACCGCCTGTTCAAAGACTTTCGCACGATTACAGACGGGATCAAGGAACTGAAGCTTCATCGCTCTCGACACAATACTTTTCTTTCCGAACATTTGCAAACAACCGCAGTATCTTTACGAAATTATCGAGTAGCAGCTTCTAAATTTTTTGCGCTTGCCACTGGCTACGGAGAATTTCAGCAATTCATTCTCTTAGCTGTAGTCGTCTTTGCTTTACCCCAAATATTCCCAGTTAACAGTCAATTATTCTCTGGCTACATTCTGACGCTTACTTATCTAACCCGTGCAGTACAAATGGTCGTGCAAAACCTCTCGATTTTATCTCAAGCTAATGTTGCTTTGCACAAAATTGACCAGTTAGGTTTTTTGCTTTCCGAACAAGCTGAGAATTCGGTTTTGCTTAAATTTCCTTCCGAGTCTCCCTCTTATCAAATAGACTTCATTCAACTCACTCACAGTTACCACGGTAAAGGTAAGCAGAACAATTTTGATCTGGGTCCTATAGACTTAACGATTAATTCTGGCGAACTGATTTTTATTGTGGGTGGAAATGGTTCTGGCAAGTCTACTCTTGCTAAACTAATTACCGGACTATACATTCCCGAACGAGGTCAGATCCTGCTTAACGGACAACCTATAACTAACCAAAATCGAGAAGCTTATCGACAACTTTTTACGACCATATTTGCTGATTTTTATCTGTTTGATAGAATTTTGGGCATCGATTTAAAAAATTTAGATGACAAAGCTTTCGAGTATCTCCAAAAATTAGAATTGGAGCATAAAGTAGAAGTCCGTAAGGGTATATTCTCAACCATCGATTTATCTCAAGGACAACGCAAGCGTCTAGCTTTGCTGATAGCTTTCTTAGAAGATCGACCAGTTTATTTATTTGACGAATGGGCTTCAGATCAAGACCATTATTTTCGAGAGATTTTTTACAAACAAATTTTGATTGAACTAAAAAAAATGGGCAAAATTGTTTTAGTAATTAGCCACGATGATCGCTATTTTCATTTAGCCGATCGGATTGTTAAGTTGGACTACGGTCAATTTGTCACCAATTAAGGAGCTAACATTGAAAAAATCTACTTTTGAATCTTGGATAAAGTCTTACAGACCGAATCCTCAGACTAAATTGCGCCTATTTTGTTTTCCTCATGCAGGTGCGAGAGTGATTTTTTCGGGGGAGATGGGCATCCCCAATAGGGTAAGATGACTCAATGCCCGATTCTGAGCCACTTGTCATCTACCAGCTTCATATTTTTATCCTGGGTATCAGTCCCATGATTTGGCGTCGCGTTAAAATTCGCAGCGACAGCACCATCGCCGATTTGCACTACATCATCCAGATAGCAATGGGGTGGACTGATTCTCACTTGCATCGCTTTGTCATCCACGCACGTTCGTATGGTATTGCCCAAATTGGGGGGATGAACTTTTCTGACGACCCCAGAGAAGTCAAATTATCAGATTTTGGCTGGCGAAGAGGAGAGCGATTTTTATATAAATATGACTTCGGTGATAATTGGCAGCATCAAATTCGGGTCGAAGCAATTCTGACGCCAAAATCTCATTGTATTAGACATCTCCACAATAGAAACGTTTTGTGGTAAAAGAGTATAAAATTAGATTTTCCCTGGCCAGAAAATGAGGAAAATATTAAGTTACATTAAAACTCATCCGGAAAAAACGAGCGCGATTGGTTGGTTTAAAGTATGAGCAACTAGAACAACTAATAAAGCAGGCGCTCACCTTACAGACCCAAAAGCAACAGGAAGTTGAAGCACAAAAAACTAGAATTATAAATAAAGGGGGTGGTCGTAAAGCAAAGTTATCAGCGTCGGAGCAAATTCTGTTAACATTAATATATTTGAGGCAGTTCACAACATTTCAATTGTTAGGAATTCAATTTGGAGTGAGTGAATCAACGGCAAACGATACATTTAATTACTGGTTGCCCCTGCTCCAAGAACTCCTGCCGTCAAGTTTACTTGAACAGGTAAAAAAAACCGCAAGTGATTATGAGATAGTCCAAGAGATTTTAACGGATTATGAACTAATAGTAGATAGTGAAGAACAGCCCAGAGAAAGACCAGTGGAGTATAAAGAACAGAAAAAGTATTACTCGGGTAATCAGAAAAACCATACTTTTAAAAATCAAATAACTCTTTTGCCAGATGGGAAAGATATCGTTGATGTCATCGCGGGAGAGCCTGGCCCAAAAAGTGACATAACTTTATTTTGTGAAGGTCAGAAAGACTTCGACCCCAACCAAAATTTTCAAGGAGATAAAGGTTATGCAGGAGAAGCATCAATTAAAACTCCCACGGAAAAGCCGAAGAAAGGAGAATTAACTCTAAGGCAGAAAGAGGAAAATAAACAAATGGCTGGCGACCGAATATTTGTCGAACATTTAATTCGTGTAGTCAAAATATTTAGAATAGCTTCGGAAAGATTTAGATTAAATTCCTGGAAATATGAGTAAATAATTATGACGATATGTGGAATAGTGAGACTTCGGATAGGACCATTAGTTTTACCAGGGAAAATTATTGGGGCTCGGTGAGAAAATTTTGGGTAAATATCTACTATTTTTTGCCTTATTATCAACAGTAATTGTCTCAAACCCTGATTTTGGCATTGTTGAGATTGACTGATGCAAGTCTAGGCGATCGCCAACTTGAAGTTTAGTCAGGGAGCGGTATTACCATTTTTCGGAGATGTCTAGTGAACCTGGTTACACTTATTACCAACGAGGTGAGCAAAAACTTTTAGAACAAACAAAGCGTCGTGGTCGTAGATTAAGTATTATTGGGCTGATTCAACCTTTCCGACGCTTTGTTTACGGTTTAGTTATTGGCGGTGTTAACCGTAAATCTTATATCCAGATGATGGAGCTTGAAGCTCAAGAAGCTGAAAACACTGGGCACACTAGGGTAATAGTGCAGGACAATGGTCCAATACATCAATGTCAAGAGGTTCAACAGTTATGGGCATCGTGGGACTCGCAAGGTTTGTACATCTTCTTCTTACCTAAATATTGCTCCGAAATGAACCCGATTGAATTGGAATGGCAACACCTCAAAAAAGATGAGCTAGTAGGACAAATGTTTGATGACGAGTTAGAACTTGCCTACGCCGTAATTGATGGTGTTCAAGCCAGAGGAGAAAGAGTAAACTACA
>JAABUZ0100000678.1_pt1 | contig 78818 bp, 69 predicted proteins | sample 5562091 | NCBI WGS metagenome assembly JAABUZ01 (sample SAMN12813069, study PRJNA571459) | rock metagenome | isolation source: Antarctica rocks | place: Antarctica: Victoria Land, Linnaeus Terrace sud | collected 2015-12-21
GGCGCGCTCGTCTTGGCCTTGACCGGTGTGGTAGACTTGCATCCCCACACGGGAGGCAGCTTCACCCACTTTCACCTTGCTTCCTCCTTTCTGCGTTTTGACTCTTGACATAGAGGGTCTTTTTTGCTATATAAAGCTTTTCTTATTTCAATTGCAAAAGAATGTATCCTTTATCAATAAACCTAAGATGTGAAGTTTTTAATGTTTGCAGGTATTAATGAGTTGCATCGCCTGTTCCTGTGCATCCAGGCGCGTGAGCGTCACTACCTGCTGAAAGATGGTGTGGCGCAACAGGCTACAGCGAAAAGTATACTCGTTCGTGGTATGCCCATCCCCTTCGTGCGCTTGTTCCAACTTCCGTAATTTCAGCACGAAGAACGCTAAACGAAGTAATTCAAAGCGACGTATCTGTTCCACCGTCTCTAGCTGACTCCGTGTAGGAAACGTCTCAAGCGATACAATATCATCTCCTGCAAACTGGTTTGAACGGAGCATCATAATCTTTTCTCCTCTTACATACCCGTATCTCTACACACGGCTAGACTGCATAAGTAGTTTCACATACATAAATTGCTTACAGGAGAAAGTATAGCCGCTACAGGGATACTCTCAGTGGAGAATGAGTATAGTTTTGGTTAAGAAACAAGCGAGCGTTGTTATTGTTTGACAATAACAAGCGAACATTGTTGTTCAAGCTACCTTACCACGTAAATAAAAATGGTGTACGTCAAGCATGACAGGGCTGCCCTATCATGCTTGACGTACACCATTTTTACGCAACCTTTTACTGTGGACCCAGGAGCGTGTGACGAATCAAGGTGAGGTGGGTGAGGGGACCGAGACCGCCGGGGACGGGTGTTAGAAAAGAGGCCACCTCTCTAACAGCAGCGAAATCTACATCACCCATCACCTTGCCATCAATCGAGTTAATACCAGCATCTAGCACAACGGCTCCTGGCTTCACCATATCCGCCGTAATCAGTGCAGGGCGTCCCACGCTCACCACCAGGATATCGGCGGTCCGTGTAATCTTGGCGAGATTGTGGGTATGCGAGTGGCAGATAGTAACGGTTGCGTCGTTACGCATCAAAACGAGGGCTATTGGCTTGCCACCCACATTACTACGTCCCACGATGACCGCGTTTTTGCCTGCGACAGGAATGTCGGCATCGCGCAACACCGATAGTACGACATCGGCAGTTGAAGGGATAAAACTGGGAAAGCCGAGCAGCATATTTCCGGCGTTACTCGCGCCGAGACCATCCACATCTTTCTCCGCACTCAGGCCATCGGTCACGATACGCTGCCGGATGTGTGCGGGCAAAGGAAGCAACAACACGACACCATCGGTAGCAGGATCGGCACTCAAAGCATCGACCTCAGCACGCAACGCCTCTTCACCCATCGCAAAAGGATACGCCAGTGTCGCACAGTCAAGGCCAATAGCGCGACAAGCACGCGTCAACTGGCGGCTATAGACCTCGGCGGCGGCATCATGGCCCACGATAATTTGTGCGAGACGTGCCGAACGAGAATGCAGTATACGGAATTGAGCCGCCTCGCCATGTAGCACCTCGATTAAACGCGTCGCTAAAGAACGACTATTATAAATGATTGCAAACATAACGCTTCTGTTCCCACATTTTTGAAATTTTTGTAAATCATACCACACGCGGTGTACACTTGGGGGATGAGAGTAGCGAAAAGCGATGAAATGCGCTACAATGCCCCAAAGGTAAACATTGTGACAAATAGTGACGTTCAATGTTCGTTGATAGCCATTTTGTACCATACACACAAGATAGAGAGGATTTTATGGCGAGTGACAGTTCATTTGATATAGTATCGCAGTTCGATGAGCAAGAGTTGCTCAATGCCATCGACCAGACGCGACGTGAGGTGCAAACGCGCTTCGACTTGAAAGACACCAAGACGGAGATAGCACACGCGAAAGAAAGCATCACGATACTCACTGATAGTACGATGACACTGAAAAGCGTGCGTGACATTCTTGAGTCGAAGGCAGTTCGACGCAACCTATCACTCAAGATTTTCAAGAATGGGAAAGAAGAGAATGCGGCTGGCAACAGAGTGCGTCAGGTCATCGAGTTACAACAAGGTCTCACGCCGGAGCAGGCAAAGGAGCTAAGCAAGTTCATACGTGAGAACAACCCAAAGGTGAAACCACAGATACAGGGTGACGCAGTACGTGTCAACGCAAAGAGCCGCGATGAACTGCAAGCGATTATTGCTCAACTCAAGCAGAAGGATTATCCGGTCGCATTGCAATACATCAATTATCGTGGTTAAATTTTTCTGTCTTGTTCTGATGCATTCCACTGTTTCCGATATATATGTCGGAAACAGTGGAATGCATCAGAACAAGACAAACGCTCATACAATATAAAATATGTAGGTACTTTAGTACCAAAGAAGTGTTCAAGCCAAAGAATTGTAGTACCCTACCTGTACAAGAGAATATGTATCATAGCTCTGGGCATAAGAAATGCGCCTTCGTGCTATGCCACCATTTGAGAAAGTGACGCCTTCATGCCTGGGAACCAACAAGCCTTCAGTACAGCGATTCATGCAGCCGACCGTTTCCACTGGGATAGTCAATGGAGCGAGGCGGCACAAGAGTATCAGCGAGCACTGGCGGAGTTCCCCGATGATGCAACAGCACGTAGTGGACTAGGCTTTTGCTATATGCAGACGAAGCAATGGCAAGCGGCCCTCAGCGAGTATGAATATGTCCTCGCGCGAGACTCCAGCAATGTCATAGCATTGAGCAAAACGGCGGAACTCCATGGTATTTTAGGTAAACGTAACGATGCTTATAAAGCATATCTGCTCTTAGCAGACCTTTACTCACAAGCGGGACAAGGGGCGCGTGCAGAGGCTGCATGGCAAAAATCGGTGCAACTGGCTCCTGGCAATCCAGAGCCGCACGAACGACTCGCCACTTACTATTTTGAAAAAAAAGATATTGCACTTATGATACAGGAGCGTCTGGCAGCCGCGCAAGGCTATCTTGCTCGTAACGAGCGTGGTCTTGCACGGATGCAATGTGAAGAGGCATTGCGTGCCGATGCGAACAATATACAAGCACAACAACTTTTTGCACAAATAATGAGCATACAAGGCTCCGATCCGTTGGTCCAGGGAGCAGCCTTTCCAACACAAACATATATGGGATCACCATCTCAGGCAGCATATACAACACCATCATCTGGTCCATTGGCATTCAACGATAGTGCGAGTCAGTCACAAGCTAGCTCAACTACAACGGGAAATATTAGCGGAGGGAATACTAGCATCATGGGTAATATGGGTAACGCAGGTAATTATGGCGGAGCGAACTATGCAGGGGCACCTCCTGCGATGGCAGGGGGCAATGGCAACATGGGGGGACAAAATCAAACCCCCAACGCTCGCAAGCGCATCACCGCTAGCCAGGTTACAGGCGTATTGAAGCAGGCACAAACATTTCAAGCCCAGGGGCGTTTCAATGATGCTATCGACCTCTGCGAGCAGATTATCGAAAGCGGCATCGACCGGCCTGATGCACGCTACTTTCTCGGATGGCTCTATCAAGAGCAGCAGCGTTGGGATGATGCAATCCGTCAATTCCAACTGTTGTTAAATGACCCTGATTATGCGCTCTCTTGCTACTATGCGCTAGGACAATGCTACCGCGCACGTGGTGATTTACGTACAGCCGCCGTTCACTTCGATGAGGCGGTTGACCGTGTCAATCTGGATGCCCTGACCGTAGAGGAATCAGACCAACTGGTGCAATTATGCCAGGAGGCAGCCGATGCCCACCGTATGCTAGGAGAACAAGAGCAGGCACTGACCGTGTATAGCGCATTACTTGGCTTCTTACGTAGTCGAGGTTGGAATGACAAAGTTGCACAGGTTGAGTTCATGTTACAGCAAATGCAGAATACGCCACCTCCTGCCCCACAATCGCGTCCCTCATCACCACAAAATAACATGGGCTTTGATGCACAGGAGCAGAAGCCACAAACGTCGCTTTCAGAAGCTGCAACGATGGCCTTCAACATGAATGGTAACAACGGCAATCCTGGCAACAGACAACCCGTGAACGGCATGGCTCCAACAAGTCAGGCGGCACTACCACCAACACCGCCACCGCCAGCACCTCCGACACAAATGGTGCCCGTCTCTAATCCTAATAGTTCTGTTGGCGAACTTCCCGATTGGCTCACAGGCATTCTCAGTGAAGCCGATAAAGCGCAAATAGCGCAGCCGCAGAACACTCAACCTGCAAAACCATCGGTGACAGACCTGCCAACAATGGAGCAGCGTGTTCCAATGCCCCCCACCGATACTACCGCACCTAAGCCTTCGGTAGAGCAACCTATTCAGCCAGAGGAACCATCCTGGTTGACTGAGGATGTGAAACCAGCCGCCAACGCCACACGCGCCTTGCCGCCAGAGCAACCTGTAGCGGCTTCACCTGCTTCCGAACCTGTGGTACAAGAGCAAAAAAATATGGCAGCGAGCGCGCCAATTGCAGTGCCAGCGGTCCCTGTGCAACCGGTCGTAGAAGAGCCGATAGCACGCGTAGTTCCTGCTCCCGCTCCTGTAAGACCGGAGCAGGCGCAACAATCGTCAGATGCAGCCATTCCAACGTTTAGCGATGCCTCGTTCGCTGAACCAACACCACAGCCTCGACGAGGTGCAGAAGACCTGCTCAGCCAGATGGCAGGCGAAGGGACAGATGCAGAGCTAAAGCATGTCGCGGAGACAGTGCTCACTAGTACGGCGATGCTACCAGAAAGTATTCGGTTGCAAGTCATGCGCTCCATGCAAGATATTCAGAAGTACATCAATCACGGTCTGCTCAATTCCGCGACAGAAGAGTGCTTGAAGGTCATTGACATGGCACCACAATACCTTGATGTGCATCAGGTACTGTGTGAAATCTATGTGCATCAGGGCAAAATTGAGCAAGCCATCACCAAGTATGCGATTCTCGTCGATACCTACATCATCAATGGTCGCACCGAGGATGCTATTGCAACGTATCGTCGTATTTTGCAATTAGAGCCAAACAACCTGACGTACCGCATGCGTTTGATTAACCTGCTAACGGCGCATGGCAATAAGGAAGATTTATTGCGCGAACGCACACTGGCGGCGGAGTCGTACCTGCGCCTCGGCTATATGGATCGTGCGCTTACCGAGCTTGAGCAGGCACTACAGGAAAGCCCGACCAGCGTCCCCACACGCTTGAACTATGCTCTTGCACTGCAAAAATTGGGGCGTTCGCAGCAGGCGGTGACAGAATATCAGCGCGTCTTGCAGATCGACCCACGTAACCTGACCGCACTTGTGCGCTGGCATATCGCGATGACCACGACTCCTGGCACCGCACGTGCGACCATCCTGGAAGTATTATCACGCGTAGGATGGCAGTTGCGCGGTGAGGGGCAGAAACATTATGATGCTGTGGCACGTGAGTACATGCAAGCGGCAGATATGTATCCCAATAATGCCGATATCAGCTACTCGCTCGGTCAGATACATCAGCTGGCGGGCAACTATGATAAAGCTATCGACGCCTACAACCTAGCTATGCGCGATAGTATCGTCGAGGTGCTAGCTCGCACGAGTGCCGCGCAATGCTTCCTGGCACAGGGCAAGCCAGAAGCCGCGATTCAGCAATTAGAGCAGGCATTGCAGAGTGTACGCCGCTCGCCAAACGCGATAGACCCTGGCGTCTGGGCGGCACGCCCACGTGAGGCTGGTGAGGAGCATCAGGCACCAGAGGTGGAGATATCGCTGCTGTTAGCGAAGGCATACGAGCGCACAGGCCGACAAGACCAGAAAGAGGCAATTCTACGTCAGATACGGCAGGCACGCCCAGGACAAAACGAAGTCTTCCCCGCGCTCACAGAGATTTCGGCGCGACAGGGGGATGTATCCGGTGCATTGCAGGAGTATACCGATCTTGTAAAGCATTATCGCACCAACAAGCAGATAGACAACGCACTCGGCGTTCTCAATGAAATGGTTCGTCTTGCACCGCAGGACCCCCGCGCTCATGCGGAGCTAGCAGATATCTATGTTACACGGGGACATCTCGACGAAGGTATCGCCGAGTTACGCCTACTCACAGACATCTATCTGCGTCGTAGTCAACTGGAGCTAGCGGGCGAGACGCTGCAACGTATCGGTAACATCTATGCTGAGATTGGCAATAATAACGAGGCTCTGGCAAACTTACGCCGTGCTGTGGAACTCAATCCTAACTCAATGGAACTGTTGCGTGAAGTGGTGAGCTTCTGCCTACAGCTTTCGCGCACCGTTGACCCTGAGTATACACAGGATGCCGCGAAATATCAGGTGATTATTGCACACCACTACTTCGATACTCATCAGGTCAAAGAGTCTGTAGCGGCATTACAGCAGTTGATAACGATTGATCGCAGCAATCACGAAGCCTACGATCTGCTCGGCCAGACGTATCAGTCCGTTGGTGAATATGAGCAAGCCAGCCGCGTCTATCGTAACCTCGCCAAAGTCGCCCCCGAAAGCGACGTTGCTCGCGAACGTCTGGCAACACTGCAAGAGCTACGCATGAAGTAACAATCATCTCAATAGAGGGAAAGAGCATGTGACCGACGCGTCAGTCACATGCTCTTTCCCTCTATTGAGATGTATAAACTTATACAATATGAAAAACAGCCTTACCATTCACACGTCGATTCCGAAATTGAGTAGCCACATCTTGCACCTTGTGCCAGTCTTCCTCTGACCCTATCTCCAGCGTTAGCTCTTTTGTCGCTACGAGCGATGCCAACAGACTGAGGTCTTGCCCGAAGCTTTCCGGCGTACCAGATGCAAATGAAAAGAAGCTCTGGATACGGGCATTCTCATGTCCGGCAAAAGCGAAGAGGTTAATCTTCGCATCCTGAGTCGATGAGCCGCCGAACAGGACAATCGTGCTGCCAGGAGCGATATGCTGAATGGCAGTTTCCAGCGAGGAACCGCCAACCGACTCCAAAATCAGGTCGAATAGCCCCTGTGCGTCTGCTATTTTCATGACGATTTCATTCGCTCCAAGTACATCCAGGCGAGACTCCGTTCAGGACTACCTGCAATGGCCGTGATACGTGCGCCAGAGAGGGCACCAAGTTGTACGGCGAAGCGACCGACACCACCAGCCGCTCCGTCACCAGCACACGCCGTCCCAGTAGCGGTCACCATAGCGTAGTGTACGGAGGGCGGTCAGACCCGCGACTGGTGTTGCGGCGGCGGCAAAACTCACCTCTTCAGGGATTTCCGCAATACGTGTGGTGGGTGCGTTGACGCGCCGCGACCAGCCTGCGCCATCGACTAACGCAACAACGCGCGTTCCCTCTTTAGGACCACTACCATCTTGGGCCGCCTTTACAACAATTCCTGAGATACCCTGTCCGGGACGCCAACCCTCTGGCCTGTTGGCAAGCAACGAAAGCTCACCTCGGTTCAACGAAAAAGCATGTACCTCAATGATAGCTTCGTCAGGGGCAGCCGTTGGTTCTGGCGCGTCACGTAATTCTACAAGGGCATCGGTATGTGTCGCAACAAGTGCTTGCATGATAAAGTATCTCCTCTTCGTGTATATATTTACGTTTCTCCGAATTACACGTCAGAGGTTTTGCATTGGTAGCAGAGGGATAATGAATCAATGTACGTTGGCAGTTTTCTTGTAACGCTGTTCGTCGCGCCAACGCTTCACATCGAGCAGGCGTCGATATGCCTGATAGACGAGGGACTGATAGACAAGATCGTATGTGGCAAGAGAGCGCATGGGGAAGCCGCCGAAGCCGCGCTTGAAAACGTACACGCCCCATAGTTCCTGACCCTCTTCCAGGATATCGGGGATGCCACGAAAATTATAATACCAGCAATCATGCGCTTTCGCCCACTGCATCCCTGTCCATTGCAACAGGTGGTTGGGCATCCGTTCACGTTGCTCGTTGGAGGAAGCACCAAACATGTACCAACTCCAGTGTCCTAGACGCAACACAATCGTACCAGCGACAGCCTGCCCCTCATATTCCGCGAGAAAGAGAGCGGCGCGGTCCCCCACGCTGAAGAGACGCATGATATCTTCGTAGTGTGACTTATCGTGAATGAAAAACTGGTCGCGTTCGCTGGTTGTCTCGTAGATACGATAGAACGTGTCGAGATCAGCCTGACCCTCACCACGCCGCACCACAATACCTTTACGGCCAGCGACACGGATATTGTAACGCCACTTCTCTTTCATACCAGCGAGAATAGTTTTCTCATCAGGTCGCAGGTCCAGCACCCACTCATGGCGAATATGCGTGGCAAAGGGATTGGTACGAAAGCCACGTTGTTGTAATGAGGTAGACCAATGAGTGTTGTCGTCGAATACGCTTGGCTCGATTTTGAGCATGAAGGCACTGTGTTTACGCGCCTCAGCCTTGACATAGTTCAGCAACACCGTCATAGCTGGCGAGTCGGGGTCGTCGATAATGGGACCGCGTGGCGCGTAAAAATAGGTCTGGTGAAGAATTGGCGCATGCGAAACAAGCACAAGCATCGCGGCGCATAGATTGCCTGTCAGCTCATCGACCACGCCTATAGGAAGTGCCTCGCTCGCTCCCAGATGTGGGGCAAGTTCCCCCCATTCAAATGACTGTGTGATATTGCAACATACCGAGGCGGCAACGAAATCGTCCCACTGCTGACGGTCTGTAATAATCTTGGCCTGCATTGTATATGTTATTCCTCTCCAAAGGATATTTGATGCTGCACGTTTGCAGGGAGACCGCAAGGGTCTCCCCTACATTTTGTCCTACACGTAGGGGAGACCCTTGCGGTCTCCCTGCCTCTCTATGATGTTTTGCTGCCTCTTGCGGCGCGTTCCATTTCGACTTTTTTGCGCTCAGCATGGCGTTGGGCACGACGTACTTCAACAAGTTTGCGCCAACCCTTATAGAGTAGGGGACGGTAGACATAATCTTGCGTAGGCATGTTCAGGCGCGAAAAGCCACCATAGCCTTTTTTGTATTCGTATACGCCCCACATCTCTTCGCCTGGCTCCAGTATTTCTGGGATGGTGCGAAAGTCGAAGTAGCAGCAACTCCGCGACTTCGCCCACGCGAAACAGCGATATTGCAAGAGATAGGTCGGTTTCAGGTTGCGCTTCTCGTTCGATGAGGCTCCGAACATATCCCAGCACCAGTCGCCAAAGCGAATAAGCATTTTGGCGGCGATAGCCTCACCTTCATGTTCTGCGAGGTAGAGCACCGCGTCCCCTTTGCTCGCGAAATAGCGCAGAATCTCTTTGTGATAGTCTTTGCTATGAATGAAGAAGTCGTCGCGCTCACTTGTCACGGTCAACAGGTTATAATAGGTATCGAAATCTTTTTCGCCATTGGCCTCGCGAATAACGATGCCCTTGCGCTCGGCGGCACGCACGTTTTGTCGCCACGTCATCTTGAAGTTTGCCAGCAACGTGTCAAGATCAGGACGGATATCCAACACCCAGCTACGACGACCATGTACAGCTATCGGGTTGGTGTGGAAACCAAGCCTGTGATAGGCTGCCAGCCATACATCTTCGTCAGGGTCATCGTCGGCAATATTTGGTTCCACGCGCAACACTACCGCGTGTTCTTGCTTTGCCAGCGTATGGGCATGTGCTATTAATGCAGCTAGTGCTGGTGAATCTGGTCGTTCAACAGTAGGACCGCGTACACTATAAAGCCAGTTCAGTTGTATACCCGGGACTTTGACAGGAAAGGGCACGGGGGCAACGGTCAGCAACATCGCTCCCACCAGCCGTCCATCTTCTACCGCTCCCAGGCGGTAGATACGACCGCCGAGGTATTTGTTAAGTTCACCCCATTCATAGGATTGCAAGAGATGGCCTCGTGGCTGGCTGACCAAAAACGCGTTCCATTGCTGCTGGTCGGTGATTTCTTGCACGCTGATTGCGGTTGTTGTTATCATTACAAATTACATCTTCTCTATGTATATGTTGCGGATCGGAGGGCGTGATACATCAGGCCCGTACATTTGCAGCGCGGGGCGTAATGAATTATGGCCCCTACAATTTCGCCATGTATTCGCTACGTAGCATGCTATAGACGCGGACGTTGTGGAATTTGCCGAACCTTGGAATGACCTCGCGTAACGTGCCTTCATATTTGAAACCGGCTTTTTCGTCGGCACGCTGACCGCCGATATTTTCTTCCATGTCCTGCGTCTGAATACGATTCAGGTTCAATTCCATAAAACCATAGCGAATCATCAATTCTGTACATTCAGTGCCATAGCCCTTACCCCAGAATGCCTCATCAATAATGTTATAGAACTCAGCACTCTGGTTCAACACATTGATGTCTTTGAGACCTACAAGACCAATCAGGGTGTTGTCGCTTTTGAGGGCAACACCAAAAATAATATGTCCAAAAGACTTATAGAGATTTTCGAGACGCTCTTTGCCACGTGTATCGCTGGTGGGATAGACAGAAAAATAGCGGCGCACCTCGGCATCGTTCAGCCACGTTGAATAGGCATGATTGTCCTGAGCAGGTTCCAAAGGGCGCAAATAGAGCCGTGTACCAATGATAAACGGATTTTGCATAGACGATGTATCTTCAGCCATAATAGGAATTTCCTCCTTCATATTCGCTGGCAAGTATAGCATAGTAGGAGACAAGAGGCAATTTGCTGGCCTGATTAGCACCAAATATCTCTTTTTGTAATCTGTATACTAAAGGGGAAGACAAAGAGGATTAGAGGAGGAGCAAAGACATGGCAAAGATTGTCTTTTGTGAAGATGAAGAACGTATCCAGAAACTGATCGCAGTGACATTGCGCTCAACACCACACGAAATATTTATCGCGAGAAACGGACTTGAAGGCGTAGCCCTGATCGAACGCGAGCGGCCAGACCTGATTTTTACAGATATTTCTATGCCACACTGCGACGGTATTCAGATGGCTGACACGCTCAAAACAAATCCACAACTTGCACACATTCCAGTGGTTTTTCTTACCGCATTCGCTCAATCAAGTGAGGTCGAAGATGGCTATAAGCATGGGGCCACAAGTTACCTCACCAAGCCATTCAGCCCATCAGAGCTACGCGCGAAGGTCGAGGCATGCTTGAAAGGCTAATGGATGGAGAGTCCAATGAAACGCTTATCTTATCAAAATACCCCTAGAAACACAAACGACTTCAATGATACAGAACGTGTTCGACTTGAGACAGTACTACGTGAAAAGATACATCAGCTAGAGGCGGTTTTCGAGGCGGCGACCGACAGCATTTCGGTCTATGATAAAGACGGTCATCTCTTGCAAATGAATAGTGCGGCCCATGAATTGCTTGGCATTAACGTTCAACCGGACTACACCTCACACCCACTTTCGCGTGTGCAGCATCTTGAGTTACGCAACGTACACGGCAAACTACTTGCGCCAGATGAGTGGCCGAGCTGTCGCATCCTTCGAGGGGAAACACTCAAAGGGCTAACGGCTATGGATTGCTTTATACATACGCTTGATGGACGAGACGTATGTGTGTGCATTAGTGGGGCACCCATTCGTAATCAAGCAGGCGAGATTATAGGCGCGGTAGCCATAGGGCGCGATGTGACGATGCACCGTCAATTTGAAAGACGGACACAGGAAGCTCTCGACACGCTTTTTGAAGTGGCAACGGATAATATTACACTATATGATAGCGAAGGTCATCTCACACAAATCAATAATGCAACACGTGAAATGCTCGGTTTAGATACACAGCCAGACTTTACTTCGCGCCCAATCTCACGTCAAGAACAGCTTGAGTTGCGCGATGAACACGGGAACCTTCTTCCACAAGACGAATGGCCTATCAGTCGTTTGCTGCGTGGCGAAACGCTTAAGGGGGCAACGGCTATGGATTGCCTCACGCACACACTGGATGGACGCGAACTTTATGCGAACGTCAACGGGGCACCGATCTATGATGAAGCAGGTAAGATTAGCGGGGCAATAGCCATCAGTCGCGATGTGACAGCGCGGAAGCTATTGGAAAGACGAACACGGGAAGCACTTGACGCGCTCATGGCAATGGCAAAAGTGTTAGTACAAACCCAGGAACTCACCATGTCTCCTACATCCTCAACACTCTCTACACGACACCTTGCCGGACAACACCTCGTCGAACTGGTGCAACGTGTCCTTGACTGTAAACGCGTTTGCCTCGTCGCGATCAACCATGAGACGTTGCAATTTCATCCACTCGCCGTCATTGGAATGACAGAAGAACAAGAAAAGCAGTGGTTCGCCCTCTGCTCTAACAGAAAGCTCAGCGAGTTTTTCGGGGGCAAGGTTCTTGTTTCAGACACACGTCTGCCTGAAATCATCCTTGCAGATACAACAAAAGCACCTTTCGACAAAATATTTAATCCTCATAATGCTTCTTCAATGCTAATTGCACCAGTATATGTAGGTTCCTCTCTCGCCGGTATCCTTTATATGGACTATGATAAAGATATACCTACCTATACGGAGGAAGAGAATGCGCTCATTGTTACCATGACAAAGCTCTGTGCGCTCGCGCTGGAACGTGAGCAGAAACAAGCGGAACTGAAAAAGCTCCTCTCAACCTTGCAAGCTACAAACGAGCAATTAGAGCAGGCGAACAAGGTGCAACGAGACTTCGTTTCTATTGTCAGCCACGAGTTCCGCACGACACTTACAGGTATTCAAGGCTTCAGCGAACTGATGCGCGACGACGTATTAAACGAGGCAGAGGTAAAAGAGTTCGCCACCGATATCAATACCGATGCCAGCCGCCTCAACCGCATGATTAGCGAATTGCTCGATCTCGAACGGATGCAAGCAGGACAGATGCAGCTTCATCGGGAGCATGTCGATCTCAACAGGATTATAATGAAGGTTGTTGAGCATATGCATCCAACACTTATCCGCCACGATATCGTGCTTGCACTCGATGATGCACTCCCAGTGTTTTTGGGGGATAGTGACAAATTGACGCAGGTCATCGCAAATCTTCTCTCGAATTCGGTAAAATATTCGCCTGACGGAGGAGAGATTCGGATACAAAGTTTTGCTGAAGACGCAACTATTTATCTAGCACTACATGATTATGGCGTAGGTATCCCTGCCGATGCACTCGAACGCATATTTACACCTTATAATCGGGTCGAAACAACTGCCACACGTCATATTCAAGGGACAGGACTGGGACTACCGATTGTACGGCAGATTATACAACTACACGGCGGTACAATCTGGGCAGAAAGTCAACCGGGGAAAGGTTCGACATTCCACATTATCTTGCCACTCTTACCCGATGAGTAGGGGACACTCATCAAGCGTACAATCCCAGCACCGTTGTCAGACGCAGAACCTCACTCCCAAGTGTTACATCATTGCCGACAAGGGCAGTCTGGGCAGCTTTACGTAACATACGTACCGCTTCTGGTGTGTTGAGATCATCATCCATCACCGCCAGGAAACGGTTGTGTAGCAGCGTTGTCTCTTCGGTTATCTCGCCTACAAGGGTTGCCCCGACACGCTCACGAAGTTGCTGAAAGATGCGAGCCGTTTCAGCCGCGTTGGTCAGGTCTTCGGGAAAACATTCCCAGGGATAGCGATAGTGGTGGCTTTGTAGCACAATGCGGATAGCATCAGTACTATACACTTTCAGCAGATTACTGGCAAGCGTCAGATTGCCGAGCGACTTACTCATCTTCTCACCATCTTGATAGACCATACCCGTATGTGCCCAGATACGTGCAAACGGAGCCAGTTCCGTATAATGTTCGGATTGTGCAATTTCGCAGGTGTGGTGTGGGAAGCTCAAATCGGCCCCGCCGCCGTGAATATCTATCTGCTCACCAAGATGATGGATTGACATGGCACTACATTCAATATGCCAGCCGGGGCGTCCGGGTCCCCAGGGACTTTCCCACGCGGGTTCGCCAGGAGCTTGTGCCTGCCATAGCACAAAGTCGAGCGGGTCGCGTTTGCGCGTATCGTTGGGGAAATTACCATGCTCATTAGCGGTTGTAAGCATAGCATAATAGTCTTCGAGACCAATGGCACGCGCCATCGCACCAAAGTCTGGATCGTGCCGAACATCATAAAAGACACAGCCCTCGCTCACATAGGCATAACCACGATCAATCAACGTGGCTATGATGGGAATCATGTTAGGGATTTCTTCGGTTGCTTTAGCATAAACATCGGGGCGACGGACATTCAGAGCATCCATGTCATGCAGGAAGCGTTCGGTTTCGCGCCGTCCTAGCTCATCCCACTGCATGCCCAACTCGCGTGCTTTACGCAACACATCGTCGTCGATGTCGGTCACATTTTGTACATATTTTACCTTGTGACCGTTAAATTCGAGGTAGCGAATAAGTGTATCGAATGAGACATAGGTAAAGGCATGACCCAGATGCGTTGTATCGTAGGGCGTAACGCCACAGACATAGATACGCACAGTACCATCGAGTGGCACAAACGTTTCGAGCGATTGGGTGAGCGTATTGAATAACTTCATGAAGGTTCTTTCTTTTCTAAACCAAACAAACGAACAGCGTTTGCGGTCGTCGCCTGAGCAATTTCATCTATGGTCATGCCACGTAACTCGGCAAGTTTCGCAGCGGTGTATTGTACAAAAAGCGGCTCATTACGTTTGGCTTTGAGTGGTTTGGGCACAAGATACGGGCTATCTGTCTCGACCAGTACACGATCCAGAGGAACCATACGTGCCACATCGGGTAGCGCGTTCCCTTGTTTCGTTAAGGGGCCGGCGAATGAGAGTAGGAAGCCTGCAAACTCCAGGCACTCTTCCGCCTGTGCCACATCGCCTGAGAAGCAGTGAAAGACGCCGCGCAGTCCCTGCCCATGTAAGCGCAGCAACTCCATTACATCATCGTGCGCGTCACGAACATGAATAATACACGGCAGGTCACACATATGCGCCAGTTGCAGATGCGCTACAAAAACGGCGCGTTGTACATCGCGCGGCGAGAGCATACGGAAGTAATCCAGGCCGAACTCGCCAATCGCGACCACCTCTGGCTCGCGTGCCATCGTGAGAAATATTTCCCCAATCTCATCGCTATACGTCTCGGCCTCATGCGGATGCACGCCGACCGATGCATACACAACTCCAGGATGTGCCTTTGCAAGTGTAAGAGCGGCCTGGCTCGATGGGAGATCGCAACCGGGATCGATCATGCGTGTGACACCACCAGCCAATGCAGCTTGGATGACAGCCTCGCGGTCAGCATCAAAGCGGGGGGTGTCGATATGAGTATGACTATCGACAAACACGTTTCCTGGGTCCTTTCTCTCCACCAAAACTAACTTTAGTATAGTGTAGGATTCGCAAGCATGTCAAATACATGGCAGAGTGGTTTAAAAGTCGAGGCAGGCGTGGCGAAGATAGATTCTATTATCCGCAAAAAGCCGACGCCGAACGAGTACCAATTTGCCTTGCATAGGAGAACGTATAGGACCATCAGGCCATTGAGTGCTGGGTATTTTCCAATAGAGCGAAAAGTAATGTACACTATAAGATAACTATCGGGTCAAATTGTATGGTGCTACCTATGCATGCGTATCAACATCAGTAAATATATTTTGAACATTACAGACACAAAAGAACACTTCAATTGTTCTAGGTAGTTTGAGGAGAATCGGACAACTATGTTCACCTTTGTTAGCAGTATCCCTATTTTTCGCCGTCTCTTCCTCGCGTTCGTGCTGGCGGCTGTCATTCCTGGTATCATCATCACCATCCTGGGTACAACCTTTGTGAACGGACTGAACACCAGAAGTCAGGCACAACAAAAAAATCTTGCCGCTTTGCATGAGAGTTCGCGTCTGGGTAACGTACTCGCAACCATAAATGGTCTGCGTGATGAAGTTATTTCTCGCTCACAACAAAACATCTCAAATCAAAGCCAGCTTGACGAACTGAAACGCAACGAGCAGGATTTCGGGACAAGCTCACAACAATTTCAGCAACGCTATCAGGTGACAACCAGCAGTACTATGAGCGATGTCAATGCCATCCTTAACAGCGATGCACCTTCCAATCCAGCGGCACAAACACAACAGGACGCCCTCAATCGTGTTTTAGGGCAAAACGGCTTATGGGCACTATACAAAAGCACGAGCAATAAATTTCTACACGACCTTCAGACTACTCCTACAGGCTCGATGCAGCTTATCGGCGATAACATCGAGACTACCATACAACTACAACCTTTAGAAAAGGCATGGAATACAGTTACAGAAGCGACGCAGCAGATTAGCGGGGTTATTGCTCAGGTTGGTCCTTCGCAAGTAAGTCCGATCACCCTCGGTACGGTGATTGCCTTCCTCAGCACAATCATGGTCGTTATCATAATTGGTTATATCGTGAACCTGACCATTACCAGCCCATTGCGCGACCTTGCGGTACTAACAAGACGTATCGCGAAAGGTGACAGAAATGCACGCGCAAAAATGAGTGGTCGCGATGAAATCAACATGGTCGCATCTTCGATGAATAACATGCTTGATAACATCGTGCGCCTGATTCAAGAGACGCAATCGCAACGTGACGTTTTGCAATCGCAAGTAGAAAAGTTGGTTAGTGAGGTAAGCGGCGTCGGTGACGGTGATCTCCGTATTCAGGCAGGGGTCACGGCTGACGCCTTGGGTGTGCTGGCGGACTCTTTCAACTACATGGTAGAAGAACTAGGCAGCCTCGTTGTCCGTGTCAAGATGGTGGCAAACGAGGTGGATAATTCGACGGTAACAATCCTCGACGGTATGACACAACTGGTGAAGTCGGGCGACGAGCAGATTCATCAAATTAACGAGGCCGCCGTCGAGATCGAACATGTATCTGCCTCTAGCCGACAGGTCGCGGAACGTTCGCAGGTCCTCTACGACGTTGCAAACGACGCACGCCAGGATGCACAGGTTGGTCGTCAAGCGGTACAACAGGCGGTCGAAGGCATGGGTCGCATCAACGACAACGTTTTGCTCACCGCCTCAAAGGTTTCCGAATTGGGCGAACGCTCACGTGAGATCGACGAGATCGTCGCTGTGATCAGTAGTATTTCACACCAGACCAACCGACTCGCACTCGACGCCGCAATTCAGGCTGCAATGGCCGGTGAGAATGGCAAAGGCTTTGGTGCGGTCGCCGCAGACATTCGCCGACTTGCAGAACGCGCGAAAGAACAGGTCAGTTCAATCACAAAAATTGTACGTGGTGTGCGTGAAGAAGTCAGCGATGTGGCTATCTCTATGCAAGATACTGAGCGTGAAACACTTTCAGGCACACGCCTGACACAAGAAGCGGGCGTCGCGCTAGAGTCGATCTTTACCGCAGTTGAGCGGCAGGCACGTGAAATTGAAAATATTAACAGAGTAGCAATGCAGCAGCTTCAGTCATCAGGTGCAGCAGTGCAAATCATGCGTGGCGTATCCGTATCTACGCAACAAAGTAGCGCTAGTACACGCAACGCCTCGACGAATATGGAACGTCTAGCACGTCTCGTCGAACAGTTACGCTCTTCGGTAGAAGCATTCAAATTGCGCGAAAATCAGGGATACTTCGTCCCGAATGCTCAAAGCAATGTCTCTTTAGAGCAAGAGCAAGATAATCAGATGACGGTGAGCGGCGTTTTCCGTACAGTAAGCGGCGGCACACAAACGCCAACACCGACGAATGGGGGCTTTGCCGCTAAAGCACTCCCACCAGCATCATTCGATGACTCGTTCGATGCATTCCCGATGATGCCAAATCAGTCGCAAAATGGTTATGGTTATGGTTATGAAAACGGCTTTCCAAGCGAGTACAGTAATCAAGAGCAATGGTACAACGAGCAACCGTTCAGCACGAACGGGAGCAATAGATAAATACAAAGAGGATGGTCAGAGCATCAACAGTTGATGCTCTGACCATCCTCTTTGTATTTATCTATAACCTTTTAGTTATAGATAGTATTCATAACACCTATCTCATTTCGTAGACTTCTAGCGTCCTCTCCTGTTACACTTGTTACATAACAAAAAATAATAGACATTCATATATGTATATGTCTATCCATACGTCGCTAGCGAGCGCAGAAAGTGATGAGCAAGATGGTAACGAAAATAACGCGAAGGAATGCAATACAGGAAGCCACACAGATCGTCAAGCGTTATGAATCAGCACAATCAGGCGTACAGCGTTGGACTTGCCAGGTATGTGGCATGGTTCATAGCGATTCTGCCCCAACCGCCTGCGATAGCTGCGGTGTTACCAATGCCTTCATCCAGCAAGAAGAGAAGCACAGCGAAATTGGTACACGTTGGTAAACAAACGTTTCTTACACATACACCCTTCACTTCATAAGACACTAGCGACGACCTCTCGGTCGCTAGTGTCTTATGTCCCTTACCACTTGTTGTATTATGCTGAACTTATATGTCAGTCGCGTTTCAACTTCTGTCGTACCACCTCGTACAATACAATTCCTGCCGCCATTGCTGCATTGAGAGATTCGACATCGTTTGCCAAAGGGATAGTAACACTGGTGGTTGCTAACGCATGCGCCTCTGGTGAAGGTCCGTGTGCTTCATTGCCAATAATCAATGCAAATGGCTGCGTCAAATCCTGCTCATAGTAGAGGACAGCACTACCTGCCTCGGCGAGAAGTACGCGTACATCGTCATGGCAATGCGCCTGTACGCTTGCTGCGATTGTAGGCCACGAAACGTTGTTTTCAATTGGTAAAAAAATATGCACACCTGCAGCCGCACGCACCACTTTTGGACTATAGCAATCGACACAGTTAGGAGTGAGTAGCACCGTATCGACATCAGCCGCCAACGCTGTCCGTAGTATGGTTCCCATGTTACCAGGATCGGCTATATCGTCGAGAACGAGCAACGCCGGACGTGGGATATCAGCAACAGTATGACGAAGGCGACGCGCCCGTACTGCTTCTGGTAGAAAAGCAGTAAGAGGGAGAACACTCACCACTCCCTGTGAGGTGACGGTATCACTGACCGCCTCAATAACGCGCTCGCTTACCTCGATACGTTGCTCATCACTCAGGCTCGGCATACGAAGAAGACGAGCGAGTAATGTGCTACCTTTTGCGGTACGCTGTAGATATTCCGTATGATAGTACACCTCATTGGGTAGTACATTGGCATCAAGCAGTGCTTCCAGTAGATGAGGGCCTTCCATCAAAAAAAGACCATGCTTCTTGCGGCCTCGTGTTGTATGCAAGTCTTTGAGCTTGCTAATACGTGGATTTGTTGGACTGGTGATGAGCATGATATTTTTTGCTATGCGATACACACATGGCACACACTTCCTAGGTGTGTGCCATGTGTGTATCGCATATTCCTCTGTTATTGCGCGACAGCATCCAAAGCCTGTTTGACGAGCGCACTGAAAGCCGCTTCGTCGTTGACCGCCATTTCTGCCAGTATCTTGCGATCCACCTCGATGTTAGCGGTGTGAATAGCGTTCATAAGCCTGCTATAGCTGACACCATGCATACGAGCAGCCGCGTTGATACGTACAATCCATAGGCGACGCATGTCGCGCTTGCGGTTGCGGCGGTCACGGTAAGCATAGGTCATAGCGTGTATCGCGGACTCGCGTGCTTTCTTGATCAAGCGACGACGTGTACCACGATGGCCTTCGACCATTTGTAAGACTTTTTTATGTTTCGCGTGCGATGTAACGCCACGTTTTACCCTTGGCATTGTCCTTGTTCTCCTTCTGTGAAATTACAGTTAAAATGCATATGGAAGTAGACGTTTCATGCGACGTGTATCGCTCGGCTTGAGTTGAAACATCTTATCCATCGCGCGGACTGCTTCAGGTGATTTATGGCGGCGCAGGTGGTTCAATGCGACTTTACGGCGCATGAACTTGCCAGAGGCGGTGACTTTTACACGCTTCGCCATTGCTTTGTGTGTTCTAAGCTTCTGCTTCATTTTTATTTCTTTCTATATGATGATACGAGGCAAAATGTACATGCTCTTCTTCATAGGTATTCGCGCAGCCACAGGGATGCACTAGCCAGGAGAGATGTCTTGGGAGTGGGGATTGAAACAGCTCCAACCTCACAGTTGCTCCATCTAAGGCGCAGAGAAGCCTTGTTCAGGAACCAACCTCGCTTTGCGCCACGATTATACCATAGTAAGTAGGAATGTGCAACATGTTGCACATTCCTACTAGTGGTTAGATGTTTTAGCATACCTTGACAAATATTTTAGCATTCTGTTATTATATTTTTAGAGTTATAAAAATTTGTCAAGGTTTCTTTTTAGATAATGGAGGATAGCATGTCTCCCGAACTCCGCACGTTGCCAATTCGAGCGGTTGACTGCTTGAAACTTTGCTATAAACTACACGAACGAGGCGAACGTATTACTACAAAAGGTGTGCGTGAACGCTTGCAATCATTGGAACCAACGGGCCAACTAAGCGATGCCACTATTACGCAGTTGTTCAAATGGCTTGCGGAACGCGACTATGTGCGCCACACGCCGTATCATGGTGTAGAACTGACACAACAGGGGGAGGCAATGGCGGCAGAGTTAGTACGTCATCACCGCCTGCTTGAGTTGTTTCTGGTGAAGATCATGGGCTTTCCGCTCGATCAGGTCGATGCAGAAGCTGAGCAACTTGAACACGCTATGTCGGAGGCATTTGAGGAGCGCATGGATACGCTGCTTGGACATCCCACTGAAGACCCACACGGAGCACCCATTCCCAGCAAGACGGGCAAAGTTATTCTCACACCGACGTTACCACTAGCGCAACTGCAACCGGGGGAGCGAGCCATTGTGCATCGCGTCAGTGATGAAGACCCAGAACTACTTAGCTATTTGACAAGTCTTGGCCTCGTGCCAGGAGTGCTGGTACACATGGATGCACGTACTCCTCTCGGCGATGTGTACTCAGTTCGGCTAGCGGGTATACCTCATGCTATTGGTGGTGCCGTCATACAGAGTATACTCGTTCGCTCCGTTACAGAAGCAGCAGAAAAACCAACATCGACACACCCGGGGGAGTCCCTATGAGAGCTTATTCGACCGAACCATTGAAAGATGCAACGGGAACGTTGTCATCCGAAGATGCAAACACACGCAAAGCTGCACGCGCAGCACTTGATGGACGTAGTCGTGGCTTGCGGGCCATTCTACCTTTCATCGGACCTGCCTTTATTGCCAGCGTCGCCTACATTGACCCCGGCAACTACGCCACCAATATTCAAGGTGGCAGTGCCTTTGGCTATAACCTGCTCTGGGTGATTGCCCTGGCAAATCTAATGGCAATGCTGCTACAAAGTATGGCTGCCAAACTAGGTCTCGCAACCGGAAAAAATCTCGCGGAACTGTGCCGTGAGCAGTTTTCTAAGCCCGTTGTCTACGCTATGTGGATCGTCTCAGAGATCGCGGCAATGGCGACTGATCTTGCAGAATTCTTGGGTGCGAGCATAGGGCTGAACCTGTTATTTGGTATACCCTTGCTCTATGCCACTTTGATTGTGGGTGTGGCAACATACTTTATCCTGCTCTTAGAAAATCATGGTTTTCGCTCTTTAGAGGCCGTTATAGGCGTATTGATCGGCGTTATCGCGGTCAGCTACATCGCCGAGACATTTCTGTCACGCCCCGATTGGGGGCAGATAGGTTTTCACACACTCGTTCCATGGGAGGGTAGTACGCAGAGTATTCTCTTCTCGGTCGGTATCATCGGGGCAACAGTCATGCCTCACGTCATTTACCTGCACTCCTCGCTCACACAGAAACGTATCATTCCCCGTAGCGAGCGCGAAGCCAAGAGTATCTTCCGCCGCAGTATTCCCGACGTGGTACTCGCTATGGGTCTGGCCGGACTGGTAAATATGGCGATGTTGTACATGGCAGCGGCTACCTTTCATGCACATGGTCATAGCAACGTTGCCGATATCAACACCGCATATCAGACGCTCACGCCGCTACTAGGGGCCGCCGCCAGCACAATCTTCGCGGTCTCACTACTCGCCTCTGGCCTCTCCAGTTCAACGGTAGGCACAATGGCGGGCCAGGTCATCATGCAAGGCTTCGTGGGCTTCACCATTCCGCTGTGGGTACGTCGTCTAGTCACGATGCTGCCCGCAGTCATCGTGGCCTGGATTGGCACAATAAACCCTCATGTGAATCCTACCAGTATACTTGTACTCAGTCAGGTAGTCCTAAGCTTTGTGCTACCACTACCTGTAATCACACTAGTTATGTTCACGCGGCGCAAAGACCTGATGGGTACGCTCGTCAACGGTCCTATCATGACAATACTAGCTATTCTATGTAGCATCGTAATCATTGTTCTCAACGTTGTGCTACTCTACCTGTCATTCGCACCTGTGTAGCATCTATAATAAATCCGATAAGAATGACTACGTGTCGAGAGTATTGTCGTCACCATTGTTGAGCTAACATAATTGACCAATAGAAGGTTATCCACTACAATAAGAAGAGTAATCGGTGCTGTGATAGTAGGGAACTTCTTACTACAAAAGAAAATAAATATTAAACTACATAATGTTGGAGGATGAATGCGTATTCGTAAAGCTGTGTTGCCTATCGCTGGTCTGGGAACACGAGTGCTACCTGCAAGTAAGGTGACACCCAAAGAGATGTTACCCCTTGTTGATAAGCCCGTTGTGCAATATCTGGTTGAAGAGGCGGTTGCCGCAGGTATCGAAGAAATTATTTTAGTGGTCAGTCGCAGCAAAGGAAGCATCGAAGATCATTTCGATAGCTTCCCTGAATTAGAGCATATTCTTGAGCGTAAGGGCAAGCACCAAATGCTCGAAGAGTTACGACACACGCAGACAATGGCCTCGTATGTCTCTGTACGCCAATCCGCGCCGCTTGGCCTGGGACACGCCATTCTGTGCGCTAAAGACCTTGTCGGTGACGAGCCATTTCTCGTTATGCTTGGTGATGAACTAGTTGCGCCAGAGACGCCATGCTTTCCACAGATGATACAGGTATACGAGCAGTATCATGGCTCTGTTCTCTCGCTCTTCACCGCGCCACATGACCAGATATCCGCATACGGTATCGTTGCGCTACAGGAGCTAACACTAGAGGTTGTGAAGGTGACGCACCTTGTCGAGAAGCCGTCACCTGAGAAAGCCCCATCCGATCAAGCAATCGCTGGCCGTTATCTCATCACCCCAGACATTTTTGAGAAGTTGGAACGCACACCACCGAGTAGACGCGGCGAGATTGAGATCACCGATGCGCTGGCAATGCAAGCCGAAGAGGGGAATTGTTACGGCATCCGTTTCAAGGGCGAACGCTATGATACGGGTAATCCGCTCGGCCTTTTGACAACCAACATTGCCTATGGCCTCAAACGTCCCGACATTGCCCCCGCACTCCGCGAATATATGCGCCAGGTGTTAGAGAAAAAATAAATATCTCTGTATGTTGTGACAATTCAGCTTCGCTGAATTGTCACAACATACAGAGATCAAAGAAGTCTTCCGTTTTTTGATGGCTAGATTAGAATGTTCGAGTGAACATAAGGAAACGAACGTGGTAGACATCATTGCAACTCTTCATGGGTATAATTTCTTTTTGATTTTTGTGGCGTCGGTTGTCGCGGGTATATGGGGATTGATTCTGTATTTTAGAAAGCTGAACGCGAACAGACCCTGGTACATCTCGCTGTATGTCACTGCAATTGTAAGCGGCATACAAGGGTTACTGGGCGTCACCCTTGTATTGTTGCAGCAAAAGCCCGGCGGCGGTCAGGGTCTCTACTGGCTACACTACGTCTATGGTGGTATCGTGGTCTTCGCGCTACCTGTCGCTCTTACCTATACGACGAACGGCAAAAACAGACGCCTCGACATCTTAATCTACAGCATCGCTGTCCTCGTGCTTGCGGCTGCCAGTGTACGCGGTTTTGTTACGGGTCCAGCCCCAACCCACTAACACATTACATCTAATTGGAGACAACTATGCGAGCTTCTTTTATTCACGTTGCCGACACACACCTCGGCTACGAGCAATATGGCGTGCGTGAACGCTTCAACGATTTTAGCTCTGCGTTCTGGGGCGTTGTCGATGATGCGATAGAACGTAACGTCGATTTTGTGGTGATTGCGGGCGACCTCTTTAACAAGCGGGCCATCGACGCCATGACGCTCATTCACGCTATCGAGGGATTGAAAAAGCTCAAAGACAGAAACATTCCTGTGATCGCTATCGAGGGCAACCATGACCGTAGCTACTACCGTGACGGCACCTCCTGGCTACAATTCCTGTGCTATCAAGGCTATATTGTGCTACTCGCACCCATAATGCAGAATGGCGCACCCGTACTGGCACGCTGGCAAGCAGACACGATGCTGGGGTCACATATCGACCTTGCGGGTGGACATTTGCGCGTCTATGGTCTGCCGTGGCAGGGCGCGGCAACGTCGCGCAGCCTCGAAGGGATGGCCCAGGCGATGGCAGAGGCACGAATGGAAGAAAACGCTGAAGGTGTCGAGTATCGCTTGCTAATGATGCATACAGGTGTCGAGGGTATTGTCGCGCGTGTACAAGGTCTACCCACGATGGCAAACTTCCAACCATTACGCGAATGTGTCGATTATCTTGCGCTCGGTCATGTCCACAAACCCTATGAGTTTGATGGCTGGATGTACAACCCTGGTTCAACCGAAACCTGTGGTGCTGAGGAGTCACAGTGGGATACACGCGGTTATTACTATGTCGAGATTGATACCGACGAGCCAGAACGTATCATCGACCTCAATCGCAAAGAGCGTGTGCATCATGCCGAACATATCAAGAGCAACCGTCGTCCCTTTATCCGCTACGACCTGCGTGTAGACGCTCTCAATGAACCGAGCGTGATTTATGCACGACTCGAAGACTACTGCCAACGCGAAGGACCGCATTATGCTATAGGCGAACGACCACCCGTTGTTCAGATACACCTTGTCGGCACCTTGAGTTTTGACGCTGGCGCACTCGACCTACCCTATATGGAAGAGATGGTACGTACCGCCTTTAACCCGCTCTATGTTCGCATCGACAATAACACTAACGACCAGGACTACGTACCTGACGATGGCGAGATTGATGGACGCGACCGTTCCGCGTGGCACGAACTTGAACGCCACATTTTCGAGGAACTTGTTGCACGCGACAATCGTTATCTGCCTGCGAAAGAACAATGGAGCAACGTGCTAGGCGACCTTAAACGCATGGCGCTCGAAGAGGACGCGCCCGAAAAGATTGGGTTATTTCTGCGAGAGCGGCGCGAAACATTGTTAGGAAACCAGGATTGACGGCTCCTTGCAAGACGCAAATCTTTACAATTTTTTTGCACCTTTCAAGTTCTTTTTTGATATCTTCAAGGTACTATAAGTCTTAGTAAGAGCATTTCATAGAACGCGTGAAGAATATCAGGAAAGGAGGGCAAGAATGAAAAAATTTATGGTTGCTATAGTCATAATAGGAGCGTTTGTCCTCTATAGTCTGCTCTATGGCTGGTCAAATCTCTCGGCACTACCACCAGCCACAGCGAATGAACCGAACTCAGCGACTCGCCCATCCGCTACCAGCGTCGTGCCGTCACCTACCACAACTACAGGCACATCTGGCTCAAGCACACCCACTGCCACGACTACATCTGGCTCACTCTATAAAGACGGCTCATATACTGGTAGCCAGGCAGACGCACAATGGGGCTACATACAGGTAAAAGCAATCATTAAAAACGGCAAAATAACGGACGTACAGTTTTTACAGTATCCTAATGAACGCAACCGCTCCATTGAAATCAACACTTATGCGGACCCGCAATTGACCAGTGAGGCTATTCAAGCGCAAAGTGCCAATGTCGATGTTGTAAGTGGTGCCACTGATTCGAGCCAGGCATTTATACAATCGCTCTCAGACGCGCTTACACAGGCCAAAGCATAACCATGAAACAAACACGTCTACTTATGGGCATGCCAATTACGCTCGAAGTAATAGATACCTCGGTCTCACAGGACGACCTGGACAATGTTTTTGCCTACTTTGTCGCCATCGACAACACCTTCAGTACCTACAAAGACACAAGTGAAATAGCGAAAATAAATAGCGGTGAACTCTCGGCTGCCCAATATAGTGAGGATATGAAGACAATCATGGCGTTGAGCAACCAGACAAAAAAAGAGACGCACGGCTATTTCGATATCCTGCACAACGGTACATATGATCCTTCTGGTATCGTCAAAGGCTGGGCAATTCACAACGCCGCCGCGCTATTGAAAGCACTAGGGTTTCAGAATTTCTACATTGATGCAGGCGGAGATATCCAGGTAGCAGGAAAGAAGCATGGCAACCTGTGGCGTGTTGGCATCCGCAATCCGTTCAATCGTAGCGAGCATGTAAAAGTGCTTGCGCTTACCGATAGAGGCATCGCGACTTCTGGCACGGCCATTCGGGGACAACATATCTATGATCCATTACACCGCGACGCACCGCTTCTGGATATCAGCAGTTTGACGGTTATTGGTCCGAACATCTATGAGGCCGACCGCTTTGCAACGGCTGCCTTTGCAATGGGGAGGAGAGGAATACACTTCATAGAATCGCTAGCAGGCTTTGAAGGATATATGATTGACATGCACGCACAGGCGACATTCACCAGTGGATTTGAAAGGTATGTGCTACCCTCATGATGACTGCAATAGATTATGTCTTAGACCGCATAACTATGTACCGCCTGGTACTCTATGTCCTCGCGGCAATGGTTGTTGTAGCAACTATCCTGGCATACTTCAAACTACTTTCGTTTTCACCGCTCGCGTTGCTGGCCTCGACCGCGTTCCTCATTCTTATGTGTTGGGCGATGAACACTATCTTTGCCTATATCTTCAAAATACCGACCAATATCGAATCGGCTACCATCACCGCCCTCATTTTAGCACTTATTCTTGATCCCGCACATTCGGCAGTAACGTTTCAATTTCTTGGCTGGGCAGCGATGCTAGCAATGGCTTCAAAATATATTCTTGCCATCAACAAAAAACATCCCTTCAATCCTGCCGCTATTGCAGTTGTGATTACCTCGTTTGTACTTCGTGAGTCGGCAAGCTGGTGGATCGGAACCGCGAGCATGCTGCCAATCGTGCTGATTGGAGGGCTACTGGTTGTGCGAAAAATACGTCAAGAAGATATGGTGTGGAGTTTTTTCGCGGCTGTACTGGTGGGCGTATGCGTGTTTAGTGTTGTGCAAAGGCAGGATATCCTGTCAGAAGTAAGGCAATTGTTGCTACAATCGCCCTTGTTTTTCTTTGCGTTCATCATGCTGACGGAACCGCTGACAGCACCGCCGACAAAAAATTTGCGACGACTCTACAGTCTGCTCACAGGCATTTTGTTCCTGCCTCAACTCCACATTAGCACCATCTATGCGACACCAGAACTGGCGCTAGTTGTGGGAAACGTATTCTCCTATGTCGTCAGTCCCAAACAGAAGGTTGTGTTAAAACTGAAAAGAAAAAGCCGCGTGGCATCCAACATCGTCGATTTCGTGTTCAAACCCTCACAAAAACTGGCCTTTCAGCCAGGGCAATACATGGAATTTACGCTTGCACATCCGCAGACAGATAGCAGAGGCAATCGTCGCTACTTCACGGTTGCTTCATCACCAACTGAAAACGACGTTCTCCTCGGCATACGCTTCTATGAACGTAGCAGTAGTTTCAAGAAGGCTCTCTACAAAGTAAATAATAGGACACAACTGATAGCAGCCCAGATTGGCGGAGATTTTACGCTACCCGCAAATGCAGCACAAAAACTGGTCTTTCTCGCGGGTGGCATTGGCATTACGCCTTTTAGAAGCATGGTGAAATACCTGCTCGATACGCAACAGCGACGCGATATCATTCTTATCTATGTCAATAGGACCGCCGACGAGATTGTATACACCGATGTTTTCAATGCGGCGGCTGCAAAGCTTGGTATCAAAACATTCTATACGCTGACCGATGCCGCTACTCTACCGCGCAACTGGCAGGGGTTCGTGGGCAGAATCGACGAGCCTATGCTTCTGAAAACGGTGCCTGATTATCAAGAGCGCACCTACTATATCTCTGGTCCACCGGAGATGGTAAAGGCGAGTGAACGGGTACTGAAAGTTATGGGTGTACCCAACACTCAAATCAAGAAGGACTTTTTCCCCGGCCTTGTATAGCCCAGAAACATCCTGGCCTAAATAACAAGAGAGGGTGCCGACGGGCCGCCGACACTCTCTCTTGTTATTCTAATTCCCCTTTGGGACCTCGCATCATCAATTCTGGCACGGCTTGGTGGGGATCGAGTCCCTCAAAGAGAACAAGGCTAAGTTGTGTCGTGATAGGCATATCAACATGATAATGAGCCGCCAGTTGCAGAGCGGCTTTAGTCGTAGTAACGCCCTCCGCGACGGTATGCGTCGATTTAAGAATATCATCCAGTTTCTCGCCTGCCGCCAATCGTCGCCCAAGTTGTTGGTTGCGACTCAAGGGACTGGCACAGGTCGCGATCAAATCGCCGATACCCGCAAGCCCTGCAAAGGTCAGAGGTTGCGCCCCAGCCGCGATCCCTAGCCGCAGCAGTTCAGCTAATCCGCGCGTGATAAAGGCCGCCTTCGCGTTATCGCCATAGCCCATACCTTCGTTGAAACCTGCGCCAATCGCGATAATATTCTTGAGCGCACCGCTTAACTCAACACCTGTCACGTCCTCGGCTGTATACATACGGAAGTGACTTGTACTGAGCAGCTTTTGCACCCGTTTTGCCACCTCTTGACTATGTGAAGCGACAACGGCTGCCGTCGGCTTCTCCTCGGCAACCTCACGTGCGATATTGGGGCCACTCAGAGCCGCGATAGAACCATAGTTTTCGGGGACCTCTTCACTGATCACCTGCGTCATACGTTCAAGCGTACTCATCTCGATGCCCTTGCTCGCGCTTACTAAAATAGTGTTTGCCGTGATATAAGGTACAAGCAAGCGCACATTTTCGCGCATGCGCTGTGAGGGAGTTACCAGCAATAGCATATCTTTATCGTGCGCGGCTTCCGCGATATTCGCTGTCACGGTAAGCATTGGAGGAAAAGAGAAATTGGGCAAAAAGAAGGTGTTCTCGTTGCGCTGTCTCATCTCCACAACGCGCTCAGGTTTATGCTCCCACAGCGTCGTCGCTATGCCTTTGCGTGCTAGAAGAAGGGCTAATGTTGTGCCCCATGCGCCACTACCGATAACGCCTACTGCTGCCATGTGTTGTATGCTCCTATATTATTTTTCTACGAAAAAATTCTCCAAGCTCTTTGTAATGCTTAACCCCAAATTTTAGGCGAACATGATCTCTTCCAAAAAGACGTTTCAGTTCTGCTTCATGGCGCATAAAGCCTGAAGGTGCTTGTTGTCGCATACAAATACACACTTTTAGAATAATATTTTGCTGTATACGCTCCACACTCAATATCTGTTTTACCTTACTATGTGTACTAATAACTTGTTCTTTCGCAACATCGAGTCGTCCACCCTTCAATTCCAAAAAGCAAAGTGCTTCATCTCGTTCAATCTCTTTAGTATAAATAACGAGACAATCGCATACCTTCAAATCAACCATGCCAAGTTCGCGGCGCCCTTCATCGCTATCTATACGAAAAAAGTGTACGGTCTCGTCCGATTTTCTCTCCATACTGACAGTTAGACCGGACTCTGAAATACTCGTACCTGCCATTAAACATGATGAAAGCCTTTGCTTGAGTAATGCAAGCAATGGTTTTTGAACCACAAAAATCTCCTCACTACAACATAGAATAAATATTTGAAGTCCGCTCAGATACTTCACCAAATGTGTTCAAGTCTATAAAGCCCTCTTCGTCCAACACGTCTTTTGCAGTACCCTCACCAAATCCATAGACGGCAACCTTTTCCCTAGCTATAAATGCATCGGTACGTTTTAGAAAAAAGTTATTACTGATAGCCTCTTTGTCGTCACTATCATGTGCCTTAATTAAGTTTGTAAGATGGTCTGTAATGTAAGGACTATGCGTTGTAAAAAGAACGTTTAGACCCGCGTTGACAACCATAGCCAAAAACTCAATCATCTTTGCTTGCGCTTCTGGATGTAGGTTCATCTCTGGCTCATCTATGATAAGTAATGCATTAGGGGCAGCAAAAAAACGCAAGTAGAGGACTAATGAGGAAAGTTCTTTGACCATAGAAGACGCGGTAGAGATTTCTAAACTGATATCTTGTAATGGCCGGAAGAGAATTTCTCGTCTTGGATCTGGTTCTAAAGTTGAAAAGTCCACCTCTCCTATTAGGATTTGCTTTTCTAATACTTGAGCAAAGTCAATATACAGCTTAACCTTTGCATCACTATGAGCAAGTCTCGCCCTAGCCTTTCTTTCTTCCGTTCCATACCTAAAAATCATATCGAGCATATCTGTAAAAGAGTTTACAGGTACAGGTAATACACTGCTATGTTGTATAGACAATTTATTAGCCCTTGTATTAGCACTACCTGTAACAAGAAACGTTCTTTCAGTTGGAAATGTAAACACCCCGGCATAAAGAGATCGTCGAAGGGCAGTTGAAACAAAAGTAATTAGTCGCTCTCTGATTTCTTCATGAGGAATCTTCTCTTCTAGTTGTTCTTCTGGTTCTTCGGCATTTTGTATTTCAAAAGATGTATAGGCAAAAATTTTATTATCACCAGGTTGTTTACGTATTGTAAGCAATGAACCTTGAGGTCCAATATTACTTCTTCGAGAATACTGAAATATCCGCTCTAAAAATTGTGCTTTAGTCTCTGCTAACGCAAGGGAAATATTTAAGTCCTCAAAGGAGGCCAACTTCGTACCAAGACACGTGTCCATCCAAGTTCGTGAATGTCTTGCTACTTCATTGAAATATATTTCACCATAGTCTTCAGCAAGTTTCTGTAAGTCAATTGTGGCATTCCCTTCTGTTATAACTTGCTCAACAGCTTGATTTACTACTTTATAAAGGTTGGGCACCTGCTCGTCTACATATGATTGTATATATTCTTTTGAACCATAAGCACCAAAGATACCTGCCAAAGCATAAGCTAGCCATGTTTTTCCTGAATTATTCGGCCCAATAAAAACAGTGAGCGGTTTGAGGTCAATGGTAGCCTCTTTCAGTACACCTAGATTGCGAACCGTTATCCTCATCTGAATGACTCCCTGCTATACTCTGATTTCTTCTGTTATCTTACCTATCAGTATAGCAGATGTTGGAAAGAGTTTGAGCAGACAACACGAATAGGAGTGCCTCCAATTGGAGGCACTCCTATTCGTGTTGTCTGCTCAACAATTTTTATTTCGTACTCTCGACCGATATCTCCAAAGTTTGCCCGCTTCTTATACCACCCTCACCTGCGGCTACTTTCAGTACGTCTTGCGCGACTCGCTCTGGCGAGAGTATCTTTGCGGAGTCAGTTGCGCCGAAGAGCGTTTTGTAGAGATCGGTGTCGATGCCGTGCGGACAGACGGTGTAGACTTGTACGCCGTGCTTGCGGACCTCTTTGGAAAGGGCTTCGGAAAAGGCGATGACGCCAGCTTTGGTTGCACTGTAGACGGCGAGATTGGGGTAGCCGTTACGCGCAAGGGCGGCTGAGATGTTGACGATCACCCCTGATTTGCGCTCGATCATCCCTGGCACAAAGGTTTGTGTTACTTGAAACATGCCGCCAAGGTTGACATCCATCATCTGCTGCCACTCTTCGCGCGATAGCGCAACCAGTGGCTTGAGAATGGCAACGGCGGCGTTGTTAATGACGATATCCACCTGTCCATAGCTAACGCCAACCTCCATCGCAAGTGCCTGGACTGCGTTTGGGATCCGAGATGTCTGCTGTTACTGCGAGAGCCTCGCCACCTGCCGCCAGTATCTCATCCTCCACAACCTCTAGTTGCTCTCTGTGCCGCGCCACAAGTACGACCTTCGCCCCCTGTCGCGCGAAATCATGCGCGATAACCTTGCCAAGCCCCCGACTTGCCCCTGTGACCAGCACGACCTTGCCATTGAAATCCATTGCGTCTTCACCTCCTTTATTTACCACACATGACGCAAGCAATGACGATGCTGGGTAGAAAAGCCTGTATCCTAGAAGTTGATGTAAACAACGTCTTTTTACAAAAATTGTACATGAGACTGGAACATGCCGTGGCATGTTCCAGTCTCATGTACAATTTTTGACTCACATTTACCTATTTGAGCGCACCACCAGTCAGTCCTTGCACCAGATGCCTCTGTGCATAGACGCCAATAGCAACAGGCACAATAATAATCATTGTTGCCAGCGCGGATACCTTTGCTAAGAAAAGACCTTCGTTACTCGTAAACACCGCAACCATAATTGGTAAGGTGGGCGAGTTCGTATAGGTCAAGGTAACGGCGAAGAAGAAATCATTCCAGGCAAAAATGATAGAAAGCAGTGCCGCAGCAGCCAATCCAGGAGCAGCCATTGGCACAACAACCCTGATTATCGTTTGTAGTGTCGTGCAACCATCTAGCCACGCTCCCTCCAAAACCTCCTTTGGCAAGTCCAGGAAATAGGAACGAGCCATCCAGATAATCAGTGGCAGATTCATGGCGGTATAGACGATAATCAATGTGAACAGATTATCCAGCAAGTTAAGTTTTGTGATGATCACGTATAACGGAACAAGGATAGCCGCAAATGGCATGAAGCGTGTAGAGAGTACAAAGAAGAGCATGTCGTTGGAAGACTTCTTCGACATCGAAAAAACCATTGTGTAAGCGGCAGGAATTGCTAGCAATAGGGCGATGAGAGTCGAAACAATCGAGGCCACTGCGCTATTGAATAGGTACGCACCAAAGCCAGCGGAGATTGCCAGCCCAAACTGATCGAGGGTTGGCTGGAAGAACAAGGTGGGTGGAATGGTGATGGCCGCGATTTCTGTCTTAAAGCCAGTAATGACCATCCACAGCACTGGAAAAATCAGTAAAAAAACCAGGACATAGGTCAGGACTGTCCAGCCAATCTGAGACCATCTTCGCGCCGCTGTTACTGTCCCCATGAATTAGCTCCTTTCATCCATCAATCGCAACATCCCTCTTGCAGCGAGGATTGCGACAATCACGCCGATAACGCCAAGTGCTGCCGCCTGTCCAATTTGAAAAGAGTTCAGAGCAGTGCGATATGTGTAGTAGGGAAGCGTATTCGTTGATAGGCCGGGACCACCGGAGGTCGTCACGTAAATTTCGGCAAACGTCTGGAAAATAAAGATCGTGCCGAATAGGAGGGCAATCTCGTAAGCTTTTCGCAATAATGGGAAGACAATAAGCCAGAATGTCGCGAAGGCATGCGCCCCATCGACTTTGGCCGCCTCGATGACCTCCCCTGGAACGGATTGAAGGCCCGCGAGAATGACGAGCATTACGAATGGAGTCCATTCCCACGCCACGATGAACGTCACGCTTTGCAGAGGAATCGCCGAGAACCACGGTACCTCAGGTAGCCCAACGAGATGAAGACCCCAGTTTACCAATCCCGAAGACGAACTGAGAAAAAGGTTCTTCCATATCAAAGCCATAACCGAGGGCGTCGCTAGAAACGGTACAGTAGCTATTGCACGTAAGAAATTTCTACCCCACATCGGACGATTCAAGAGCAACGCGAGTATCGTTCCTGCAATGAGTGCCAGGACAATCGCCCCGACGACTAACTCCAGCGTGTTGCCCATAATAGGCCAGAAGTTCGGATCGTGAAAGAACGTGTTAATGTAGTTCGCGAGGCCCACAAAGGGAAATCCCTCAGAAGGCACGAGCAAATTCCAGTCATGTAAGCTAAACCATAATGCTAGAACAAAAGGAATCTGTGTCAAGAGAATCATGTAGACGAGGGCGGGAAGATGAAGCCATCTTCCACTACCACGCCGCCTTTCGTCAACAGGGGGAGTCTCTCTTCGCGCTTTAGGTGCAGGTAGTGTAGGTGCCTGAATCGCTTGATCTGTCTGACTCATAGCACAACAACCTTTCTTCTTTACTAGCGAGCCATTGCTCTACAAGCAGAAGGGGCGATGAGAGGCCACCCCACTATGGAGTGGTCTCCCACGCTCCCTACGTACTACTACAGTATCATCAGTGATATGTCTTTTTTGCAGGGCTAAGCTAATACCCCGATGCGTTGCTCTTATTCACCTGTGATGAGAGAATCTGGTCGGACTGTTGAAGAGCTTGACTGACCGTCGTTTTTCCAGCCACAACCGCCGACATCAACTCACTCACCTGCTGACCTGCAGACTCGAATTGAGGAATACCCACATACTGCACACCATGATAGGGCACAGGATTCAACGTCGGCTGATTCGGGGTCGCAGTATTGATCGAGTCAAGCGTCACCTGGGCAAATGGGGCCGCCTTTTGATAGTCCGCATTCTGGTAAATCGAGGTACGGGTACCTGGGGGAACATTAGCCCAGCCGAAGGTTTTTCCAGCCAGCGTCAGATAGGCAGAACTGGTCGCCCAGGTGATGAATTGGAAGGCGGCGTCCTTGTTCTTACTCGAATTGACCAGTCCCAGCGACCACGCCCACAACCAGTGACTGCCATTGGTCGTGACGGCTGTTGGTGCATAGGCGTAGCCAACATGACCAGCAACTTTGGAGGTGGAGGGCGTTTCCAGCACGCCACCGAACGAAGTGGCATCGTAGAACATCGCGCCCTTGCCCTGCGTCATCAGGTTGACACACTCTTGCCAGCCAGAAGTCGAGGCACCTGACTCACCATACTTCTGTAGTAAGGTGGCATACTCGGTCACGGCCTGCTGCACCTGCGGAGTAGACAACTGCGGCTGCCAATCGTTATTGAACCAACTACCACCATACGTGTTAATCATGGTGTCAAGCGGAGCGAGGTTCATGCCCCAACCAGACTGACCGCGTAGGAGTATCCCTGTGGTACCATTTGCCGGGTTATTGAGTTGCTTGGCAAATTGGGCAATCTGGTCCCATGTAGGATGCAATGGCATGGTCAGGTGGTGTTGCGCGAAAATGTCCTTGTTATACATCATCATGCTGCTCTCGCCGTAAAATGGGACAGCATAGGGATGATTCTGATAGGAGAGAGTGGACATGATCGGCTTGAGCAGATCGTCGTAGTTGTAGCTGCTCTTGTCCGCCGCCGACATTTTGTCGAAGTAAGGTTGCAGGTCCTGGAGCCAGCCATTGTGCGCCCAGATAGGAGTCTCGTAATCGCCAATGGTCGCAATATCAAACTTGCCAGCGTTCGTGGCAACATCCTGGGTCACTTTGGAGCGCAAGTCGTTTTCAGGCAGCGTCACGAAGTTGACTTTGATGTTGGGATGATCTTTTTCAAAAACTTGGTGGGTCAGTTGCTCCATCTGCACCATCTGTGAGTTGTTGACGGTGGCAATGGTCAGCGTCGTGCTGCCGGACGATGAAGATTGGCTTGAAGGTGAACAAGCCGCTAGTACAGATAACAACATCGCAATACCTGTAATATAGGCAATCATACGAGGAAAACGCTTCATGGTTATTCTCTCCTCATTGGGTGCTTCGATGCAGTAAAAAGAGAACGCATTACATTTTCAATGCATTACACAAGAGTAAGTGCACAGTACGGGGGAAAGTACACTATTCCTTTAGAGTGTACCGTTAGGTAATACCTGAGTTTTTACACCAACACCACGCTTTACCATATCAAGTGCTTGCGAAAATTCATCGAGGGGACGTGTCTGGGTGAGTAAGACTTCTGTGGCAATCGCTCCACTCCTCACAAGGTCCAGTGCTGCCTGGAAAGAGTAGAGCACAGCCATCGAACCCAGCACAGTTATTTCGTCATTGTAGATGCGGAAAGGTGAGAGGGAAATCCGCGATTCCTCTGGAGCAACGCCAAACACCATCAGTTTGCCGCCACGCTTTACAGCGTTATAGGCACCTTCAATTGCCGACGCGATACCTGTAGCATCAACGACGCAATCAAAACCGAGCGGCTCTTCAGCAAGCAATGCATTCACGTCGATATCTACATGTGCAGCCCCTAACTGCCTGGCCCGTTCCAAACGTTGTGTATTGAGATCGACGACCGCTGCTTTTGCAATGCCACCGTGTAGCGCGAGTTGCAACAGCAATAGCCCCATTGTGCCAGCACCGACAATCAATAGGGTATCACCCAGTTTAGGAGCAAGGCGATGGATACCATGTACCGCACATGAGATCGGCTCGATAAGTGCAGCCTCACGATAGGAAATATTGTCGGGCAAGACATAGGCATTCGCGGCGGGAACCGAGACATACTCAGCGAAGGCTCCGTTTACTGTATCGCCTATCGCTCCCCAGTTCAAGCATAGATTGCCATGACCTGTACGGCAGAAGGTACAGTGACCACAGTACAGAGAGGGATCAATCGCTACCCTTGTACCGATGCTAATGTTGGTATTCTTTGTGCCAATACCTGAAGGGACATCACTGCCAATAGCAACGACCTCTCCCGCAAATTCGTGTCCAGGCACAATTGGGTAGGGGGAGGGGGGAAACTCACCGGCAGCGATATGGAGATCGGTGCCACAAATGCCACATGCACCTACTCGAACAAGCAATTCATGTGGCTGAGGGGTTGGATCGGCAACATTTCCTACACGTATCTCACCGGGTTTGTCAATGATAGCAGCACGCATAGTGATAAACACCTTTCAACTGAACTAACATGACGATGATGAATCACCATTGAGTCAACATTTCAGAAAGATGACAACCTCACTGATGTTGTATTTAGAACATCAAATGTTGTATACAGAACATAGTAACAGATATTTTGTGAAAATTCAATGGGGAAAGCGATTTTTTGCTTTTTCATGGTAGAGATATTACTATTAACTTAGGTACCGATTCGTTAGCAACATGAGGGCATCATAAAATTTTTGCTTATCCATGATCGCCATCGTCTCTTTCCCGTCAACCTTTTAGTTAGTAGAAAGAATTGAGCTATTCTATGGAAAAAAGTCGCGCAAATGCGATAGATAGGCATAAACAACTTATTGCATTACTCAAAGCAAACGGCAGTTGTTCTATTTCAGAAATGAGTCGCGTCCTCAACGTATCTCCGATGACTATTCGGCGTGATCTGCAAATGTTGGCCGAGAAGCAAGTGGTACAGGTAGAACATGGCTTTGCCCGCTTCTCCGCATCGACACGCATTGAACCCAACTTTAATATCCGTGTCCATGAACATCTGCTCGAAAAACAGGCAATTGGGCATAAAGCAACAGCAATGTTCGTAGAAGAGGGCGACGTAATTGGGATAGATAGCGGAAGCACCGCGATGGAGGTAGCATATAGCCTGCCTGATATTCCACTTACCATTGTAACGCATTCGCTCGCGGTGGCAAATGTTGTGGCACGCAATGATCACTATCGGCTTGTCATGTTGGGTGGTGTCTTCCATCATGACTCACATTGTTTCTTTGGTCCTCAAGTTGTCGAGCAATTGCAGACCTTACACATCAACAAACTGTTTCTTGCCAATAGCGGCCTATTGATTCCAGAGGGACTTTCGTCAAGCAATCTACCCGATGCCGAGGTCAAACAAGCGTTGATCGGTTCTTCTCGTCAAGTGATTTTATGTATGGACAGCTCAAAAATAGGGAAAGCGTTTCTTGCACGTTTCGCAACATTAGATACTATTCATACGCTTATAACGGATGATAAAATTTCTCTTACAGACAAAGAGGCACTGGAACAATACGATATGCAAGTCGTGGTTGCTAGTACGAACATAGCACAAGATGCCGAGTTGTCTGTCATGGCAGACGTTTAGATAAGATTGTCTTACACATACTTTCCCAGTCGCAACACTCTATGGACAACCTGAAAGCCGACGGATTCGTAGGCTTGAATCGCTGGCGTGCGGTCACCATTTGTCTCGACGCGTGCCGTCTTTGCACCGTGAGCCTTGAAACGGCGCAATATTTCGTGTAAGAGCGCATTACCAAGTCCCATACTCTGCACATTGGGATGAATGCCAATTGGCTCAATCTGCCCAATCGCGCGGTATGGATCGAGCCAACCAACACAGAACCCCACTAGCGTTTTGTCGGGTGCGACCAACACAAGATCGAGTCCGGGGTTATAGTAAGGAGTTCTAAGAGTATGCTGACGCCACTCAACGGTCATAGACGTACTCTCGAAGGCGGCGCGATGCAAAGCAACATACAACTCGGCCTCCTGCATTCCTGCGAGCGGACGAATTGTAAAGCCAACTGGTAGCTGGGCATCTGCAAGTGGCTCTGTGAGCGAGTGCCGCATCTGCACATAATAGTAATCTGCTTCAAGAGTATAGCCGTGTTGTTCAGCTGCAGCTTTGCGCTCGGGGTCATCGTCGCGAAACTCGACCCAGTAGGGGAGCGGCTTACCTCGTTCCTGGTCAAGTTCGCGAAAGCGTTGCTCCATAACGCTATATATCTGCTCCTCTATCTCAAGCTTGTGAGAACCTGGACGAATGAAGTAGTCCAGCACGGCCCACCAGTATTGCCATGCAGCGAAACCTAGTAGCGCACCACTTTCATCTTCCCAGACATAGGCATCACGTTCCGACGTTGTAGCGGGCGAACTAATGCGCCAGGGTAGGTCAACGATATGTGGGTTGCTCGTCGGTACAGCCCTAGCAAGTTCAATGATCGCCGCGAAGTCACGTTCGCCTATGAATGGGCGCACTGTGATGGACATATGACCTCTCCATTTACCACCAACCTCCGTTCGACACACCATTCGGTGGTGTTGGCGCAACAAAGTTAAAATCGCTTGGGCAATAGGGATAGCCAGTTGCAACTGGTGGCTTCGGCAATATCGTCGTTGGTGTACCTGTCGCGAAAGGTGCAACAAGTGGCTGTACTGGTGCTATTACTGGCGTGTACGATGGCACGGTTCCCGGCATAAACAAATCGGTAGTATGAACGCCATCGGGATAGGTTACGGATGCTTGCTCCAGGCCACCAGGATTGGTGAAGTCACGAACAGGATGGCCTTGTTCTGCGGCGAGCATAGAGTCGTGCCAGATGGGGGCGGCACCATCGACACCCAACACATTATACATCGGGGTGTTGTTGTCGTTGCCGACCCAGACGCCCATCACATAATCGGTGGTATAACCCATTGTCCAGTTATCGCGAAAGTCGGTGGTCGTGCCCGTCTTCGCGGCGGCTGGTCGGACCGTGCCCCGGTTGCCAGCCCAACACTCATCGCGTGAGTTCGAGAAGAGTTGCAGGACGTTGCAGTCGTAGAACTCTGGTTTGCGTGACTCATTATCGCTCAAAACATTAGTCATCATATATGCAAGCTGCTTGCTCAATACACGCGTTCCTTTAAGGGGCGTATGCGTAAAGGTCTTATTTGTGCTGGCATAGACCACTTTGTTCACAACATAGTACGGCACACGTACACCACCATTGGCAAAAGTGCCATAGGCGGAGGTGTGGTCAATGAGTTTGACACCAAGTCCACCCAATACAAGCGAGTACCCAGGCGTCCCTTCGTAGCTACTGACACCCATATCGTGCGCCGTTTTCATGGAGTTCGCGATACCAGCATGCTGCAACACCTTCACGGCTGGAACGTTTAGCGAGTTTTGCAGGGCGCAACGTAACGTCATGTGCCCATGAAAGCGCATGTCATAGTTTTGCGGTGTAAATGTCGGTGGGTCTCCACCGGGAAGGGGAATAGTCAAGGGGGTGTCGGCAATCGCTTGCGCTGGTGATGCTCCCTGCTCAAAAGCGGTTACGTACACATACGGTTTGAACGACGACCCCGGCTGACGATAGCCCTGCGTGGAAACATCAAACTGACCGTCGATACTCGTGTTGTTGTAGTCGATGCTACCGAGCAACGAGAGAATTGCGCCCGTATGATAGTCGATCAGCACTTCGGCGGCATTGCTTACATTGTGACCCGTCGAGAAGAGTTCTGCTACATGCCGTTGAGCAATCTTCTGAATTTTGTCTTGTAATGCAATATCGAGCGTCGTATAAACGATCATATCCGAGCGTGACAATTGTTGTCGTGTGAGATGATAGGTTTGTTCGAGTTGTGTCAAGACAAAGTTGAAAAAGTGTGGTGCGCGGTTTATCAGGACTGCTGTAGGAGCTTTGAAAAAATCTGGACTCCTCACCTCTTTCATGGCTTCAATCGCCTGCACCCTGGTAATATATTGCTGGCTCACCATCATATCGAGTACAAGCTGGCAGCGATTGATGGCCGCTTGTGGATGCGCGGCGGGCGAGTAGGCGTCAGGCGAATTGGGAAGACCGGCGAGCATCGCGGATTGCGCGAGGTCTAAATTCGAGGCGGCAGGCTGTCCACCTTGCACGTCTTGCATACCAAAATAGATATTCGCAGCTGCATCAATGCCATACGCTTGCTGACCATAAAAAATGCTATTCAGGTACATCTGTAGAATGTCACGTTTGCTATACTGGTTGTTGACCTGCGGTGCTAGCACAATCTCCTGCAACTTGCGGACATAAGAGGGGTCGTTGCCCACTACGAGATTTTTGATAAGCTGCTGTGTAATGGTGCTGCCACCCTCTACCACATGACCGCTACGAATATCGTCAAGAGCGGCACGAGTAATACCCTGAACGTCGATGCCGGGGTTGGACCAGAAATTTTTGTCCTCGGTGGCGACGGTCGCGTTAATGAGGTCAGGAGAAACCTGGTCAAGTGTGACGCTGGTGTGCAAGCCTTGATCGGTGAGTTGTCCAATAAAAACACCTTTGCTATCATACATTTTAAGATTGTCATGGGGCAACAGGTCATGCAACGTGGCGACATGCGGCACATACTTCGTCTGCGTGTCACTATAAAAACGGTAGGCGGCATAGGTACCCGCACCAGTCAATGATAGCACAATAACAAAGAGTGACATAAGCGTGCTGCCGATAGTGAGCCAGAGCCGTTGCGTTTTGCGCTGATCATCGGCACGAGTGAAGCGGAGGTTTTTACGCGAAAGGTGCCGCAAGAGAAGTTTTTTTCTGCGCTTAAACTCGCGTCCCTCTATAGCAGAAGTCGAGAGCACTGGTGGGAGAGGTGTTTTTAGCCCTACTGGGAGTGGCGTATCATTTACAACTACGTCAGAGGCAGTGGGAGTGTGTTCATACAACGACGTTGTGTAGTTTCTCTGCTCCAGAAGGTGCCTTGCACGCTCTTGTTGTGGGGTGATAATGGCCTCAGGGCGAGGTCTGGGGATAGGTGTCACTGGTGGCACCTTGTTGGCGTGTTCGTTCGGTGTCTGGTTCTCTAAGGACATAACTGTACTCCCTGCCCCTGACGGTATATGTACATTTTCAAATGAACCATAACATAAGGATGTGCAACTCGACAATAAGCAAAAATGCTAATAGTTTCCAGTTTTCGAGAGCCGATGTGGATGAAATACGTGTCCTTATATATAGACGTTACAAACAATAAATAGTTGCGACGAATAGGATATATTGATGAGTGTTAAAATTTTCATAGGGAAAAGCAGAAAGGCCACAAGTATCTTCCTACTATCATTTTAGAACAGGATTTCTCCATAACACTTGACAGTCTTACAGTTAAGTAGCACAATAGAGGGAAGAACACACTAAAACATTCTCGATGGGCAGCAAAGTCTGCAATAAACGAGTTGCAAACTCGTTTATTGGAGTAAACGTATCAAAATTGTTTATGAATAGATAATCTGTACTATATCGAGAATACGTAATAGAAGATAATAACTATGCAACAATCAAACATCCCTGCTGATTCTCATACTACCCAGGATGTTGCGCCCGTTCTCAATCAGCTTGAACGTCCATTTGCTGATGCGCCAACAATGCCGCCCGCAGCCGTCAATATGCAAGAAGCCGCGCGTGCAGCAGAACGAGCACGTCTGCGGCATGGTATCATGCATGTCCGTATTCGTCACTTTTACTGTACATTGGAAGAAACTTTTGATCCTACATTGCAAGGGCAAAGCTTTGTCGTAGGCACGGGTACCGGACGTCCAAATGAACCTGGGCGCGTGATCGACGCCTCGCTCGCTGCAATGCGCCTCGGCATTACTCCTGGTATGCCGCTACGACGTGCCCACCGTATTGCGCCACGCACACGCTTTATGCCAGCATCGTATGACCGCTATCAAGCGATTCTACAACACCTGCGCGAACGCTACCGTGCCTATTCGCGTATCATCGAATCCATTCCCATTGCAGACGCTTTTATCGACCTGCGTGGCTGCGAAATTCCCTTCGACTCGCCCGTCGCTTTAGCAGAGCGATTATGTGCCGGAATCGTGGAGTTGGGCTTAACAGCACAGATTGGGGTCGCTAATGGCAAGGCAATCGCGGAGTTGGCGGCTCTGATGAGTCGTAAAGATGGGCGACAGGGTGTACTGTATATTCCCCCCGGTCGCGAGGCATCATTTGTGCAGACTCTGCCCCTATCACTATTGCTACAACTACGCGCCGCTGGTGTCGGTAGCCCTGGCTCGTTCCCAGAGTTGGAAGAGCAGCACGAAGGAAATGGGTCACGGCCACCAGAGGTCGAGGGCAAGAGTGAACAGGTCGATCCCGTTGCCGTTGCGGAACTGGTTACGCATTTGCGCGACTTCGGCATTACAACGTTCGCACAGGTTGCTACATTGACAGAAGAGGCTGTGACACGGCGGCTAGGACGACTGGGTGTCTGGGCCTACAAGGTCGCTTCCGGCGAGGATACCAGTTTAGTCGTGCCCGATGCGCCACCGCTCAGTCAGAATGCACGCGTGCGCTTTCATCATGCCGCCGATGCCGACGAAACCTGCGCGGCCATCCGCAAGCTTGCCGACTATCTCGGCGAACGCTTGCGTGAGCAGAGACTCAAAGGCAAAATCGTTGCCTTGATTCTCTGGCCTCATCACAGCGCACACCGAGACACACGCAAATTGATGATGGGTGAGGAGGGCGAGACGACGGTCACTTCCGGCGAAGAGAGTACTGGAGGGCAGATGATGCTTCCACGCCATACCGATGATCCTGATGCCATCGCGCAACATGGCTTGATGCTCTTCGCGCACTATCACCAACCCGCGAACCGCTACCTACAGGTGCAGTTACGTATCGGCGATATCGTTACCACCATACCAACATACTACCCCCCACCAGCCCGTACTCGCGGCAGAGCAACCCGCAAACTAGGAAGTTAAATAGATAAAAATTGGTCAGTATGCGACTCGTCGCATACTGACCAATTTTTATCCTTCTCTCATCTTCTTGAGGGCAGCGAGTTCTTGTTGACCACGCGCCTCCAAACCCGTCTTCCACTCATCTTTATAAGCACGCATTATTTCAACGAGCGTTTGCGCTATCGCAAGATTACGATACCACTTATGATTCGCTGGCACAATGTACCACGGAGCCTCTTTCGTACTACATTTGCTCAGAGCATCTTCATAGGCCACCTGATAATCATTCCAATATTTACGCTCGGCCCAGTCGCTGGCGGACAACTTCCACGCTTTGTCGCGGTCCTGCTCACGCGCCAGTAACCGCTGTTTCTGCTCCTCGTTGCTAATGTGCAGAAAGAATTTGAGAATAATGGTTCGGTTATCGGCCAGCAACTTCTCGAAATGATTGATTTCCTTATAGCGCTGACTCCATACATCTTCAGGCACAAGATTATGAACACGCACAACAAGCACATCTTCATATTGCGAACGATTGAACACGCCCATCATGCCGCGTGCTGGTACTACTTTATGAATACGCCACAGAAAATCGTGTAGTAGCTCTTCCTGCGTGGGTGCCTTAAATGAATGCACCTCACAGCCCTGCGGATTGGCCGATGTAAAGACATGACGAACAGTACCATCTTTGCCGCTTGTATCCATGCCTTGCAGCACGATTAACAGGCTATGCTGTTGAGCCGCTGCCAGAAGTTCTTGCAATTCGCTCAACTCATCGCCTAACTGTGCCAGTGTTTCTTTTGCAGAATCATGATCGACTTGTTTATCTACATAGTCAGGATCGTAATCTTTTAGTTTTACCGTTGAGCCTTCGTCAATTTTCCATGCAAGTGCCATAGTGTTTTGTCCTTTCCACGTAGTTGATAGTGTACCTACTATACAAGCAATGTGAGGATTGTGACAAGACGAAAATAGAACACAAGCATTCATACTTATGTTTTTGCAACACCTGTACAATAAAGTATCCAGTGTTTTGGTTTCCCTGCCCTCTCTTTTCTCGAAAATACAGCTATAATTTGAAACGAGTATGCTACTTCGTGCGTTATACTTAGTGATATACTCTACATAATAACTACATATTATAAAGATAAAAATAGAAAGCGGAACACTAGGCGGGGGCTTGTTTCTCAGCTTTTATTTTTTATGCTAGGGGCCGCTTATGTCCGAAATAATATCAGAGAACGATATACACGTTCCCGCTACCTCTTCTACCACTAACGAGGAGAAACTGGAAGAGCAACACGTCGCTAAACCTAAGATTACCGTGCCTCTTGCCAACGATGATAATGCAGAAGACACGATCAAGCTTATCCCCAGAAAAGTTGTTGCGAAAAACACGACTGAACTTATTCCTGACACTAATAACGTGGAAAACACGACTGAGCCTATTCCCAAAGACAGCAATGCGGAAGATACAATCAAACTTGTTCCAAAAACAACTCTCGTAGAAAATACGAACGAGCCAATTGTGCCAGTTGAACGTAAAGACCCTGTGACGCCAACACACCTACCCTTGATAGTCGCTGACGCATCACTGGAGCAGAAGAGCAAATCAAAAACGACAGATCCACTTCCCGAACTGGTTACACCAGCAGCACCGCCAATCCGTTCACGCGAGTCATTACGTCAGCGCATGGCGCAACACAAAGTTATCTCACTATTGTTGATTGCCTTGCTACTCACAGGTATACTGGTGCCTGTCGTTGAAGGCGTTATCTATGGCGTGCAGGCGTACTCGACCTACACAACAATTCGCAGCCATGCATCAAGTGGCGTGCAGCATCTGCTCAATGTAAAATCGCTCTTTAGCTCGTCGAAGACTGGCGGTTCTACAGCAACAACAACCTCAAAGCTACTTGACACAAATACGCTGATGCAAGCGAAAAAAGAGCTTACCGCCGCGCATAGTGATTTTGCACAGGTACAAACACTTATCGACCATGCCTCATTTATTCCACTTGTCGAGCAATACGCGCCTCAATATCGACCACAAATCATATCCGCACGCGCCGCCAGCCGAGTTGGAGAAGACGTAGCGAGCATGGGACAAATACTTATCAACACAGCGATGACGCTCGCCCCCAAGTTGCGTGGACCATTGCTGAACGCCTCAAATACTCCGCTTGTCACCTCTGCTGACCTCGAACTTGTGGGAACGACAATTGACGGAGTATTACCATACGTAAACGACATCCAGCAGCAGTCACAAAGCATGTCGCTCTCGGCTTTGCCAGTTAGTACACATCAACGTCAGCAGGTGCAACAACTGCTACAACTCTTACCGCAAGCAAAGGCCGCCCTCGTACAGGGACGGACACTCCTCGATGCAGCAGGTTGGCTACTTGGTGTCGATGGACCAAGAACGTTTCTAGTGCAGACAATGGATCGAGGCGAGCTACGCCCAACGGGTGGCTTTACGGGCCAATATGGTGAGCTACATGTCACAGGTGGTCGTGTGGGACCGTTTTCGCTCCGTGATATCTCGCTCATCGAATATGCCGATAACAGCCCAACTACAGACCACCTGGCACCAGCCGCATATCGTTCGTGGTGGCCGTTCGCGAATTGGGGATTGCGTGACTCAAATCTCTCCGCCGATTTTCCAACCTCGGCACAGATCGCGATGGGCCAGTACAAATTAGAGACGCATCGTCAGGTTGATGGCGTGATTCTGTTCACACCATTTCTGATTGAACACGTACTACAGGTGACAGGCCCCATACAGATTCCTGCCTATAACGAAACCATCACATCACAGAATCTAGAGGCTCGTCTGCACTACTACCAGCTTGATAATGCTGGTATCGCCAAGCAAATCAGCATTTCGGGCAGCAATAAGGCAACCTCTGACCGCAAACAATTTACCTCCCTTGTCGCACGCACGCTCATGGATAATATACGGCATTCCTCGCCAACAACGCTACTGGCAATTGCCAAGCAGATGCTGCACGATTTTCAGACAAAAGACTTACAGGTTTACCTGTCCAATACACAACTCGAAGGCTTGCTTTCACAGTATGGTTATGCAGCACAGGTAGATCGCTCTACGACGCACGATGGTCTTTACGTGGTGCAGACTAATGTAAGTGCGAGCAAGGCTTCGCAGTATGTAAAAACAACAATACACGACACTGTGACGCTCGACGCAAATGGTGGTGCAACGCACTCCCTACAAATGCAGCTTGCCTACACGCAGCTTAACTTCGTCTATGGTCTGGATACCTACCGCGACTATGTGCGCGTCTATGTGCCACCGAGCGCAAAATTTTTGGGCGGCGACGGTTTCGACACTGGCACGCCTCTCTGTGGTGGACCGTTAGCGGCATGTGGTCCAAAGAGTATCTATGCTCATGATGAAATGGTGTGCCCTGCAGGACTATACTTTGCTGGCGCATCCGCTCCCATGATTGGTGACAACTACGCGGGGGCATGGCATCCGCTCGACAAAATAGGGCCACCTACGAATATGACAAGCGATGAAGCGGGGCGTGCTATGTTCGGCGGCTACGTCGTTATCCCTAAAAACTGCACTATGACGGTCACACTATCCTGGTATGTACCGCCAATTGGACATGGCATGTACGACATCCTTGTGCAAAGACAGGCAGGTACATTTCCAGAACTAGAGCTGACAGTGTTACCAACATCCGACAACTGCGCTAAATCACGAGTGCAAGGGCTATACGTTGACCGCGTTCTCGGTCAAGATACGTCATTTACACTCACGAAAAGGAATAGTCCACCAGTAGGGGGTACCTGTTATCCGCAACCTGATGTATAATTATAAAAAACAAATATAGACGAGACGTAATTGTACAAGAAAAGTTGGTGTTAGTTGGAAGAGAAACCCGTTTCCAATAATGAGCAGACGCCGTATGGCGAGGATACTATTCCCTACTACGAATATTCGTCGGCACAGCAACCTCCTGTACAGCCAATGGTGCCAATGGTGCCTCAACCACCACCGCTAGCACAGCCTTACGCACCACCACAATTTCCGCCAACGACGCAGCACTATGCGCCACCACAACTGCCACCACTGGCACAGCCTTTTGTGCCGCCTCAACTCAAGAGGCGAAATAACAATGGTATACTCTGGCTCGTTCTCGGACTTGTAAGTGTGTTTCTGGTCATCGCGGTAATTTTCTTGACGGTACTTTCACAGATACTTGCCCGCAACACAACAGTTACGAAGACAACTATTACCGTAGGCTCGGCCCAACCTGTGCTACCAACCACCGCGTTTCGTTCGGCATCCTGCCCATTTCAACTTGGCGCAGGCATGGTCGATGGGCAAGGAGTAAAGTGCGGTTATGTCACGGTACCAGAGAATCGGCAAAAGCCTGATGGGGCGAAGGTACAACTGGCGGTCACAATATTCAAATCGCCCAATGTACAGAACGACCCATTCCCTGTTGTACGCCTGGAGGGAGGACCCGGCGGTCCATCGCTGGACAATTGGGCACATTACCTCACCAAGGCTAACCTGTCATCGTTCGTATTCAATCACGACTTGATTATGTTCGACCAGCGCGGCACAGGCTACTCTACCCCTTCGCTCAACTGCCCCGAACTCATACAACTACAATACAATACGTTGAACGTCCATTTAAGCCCATCCACTTCCGAGCAAGAAGAGTTGCAGGCATTGAATACCTGTCACAATCGTCTTGTGAAGTCTGGCGTTGATTTGAATGCATTCAATGCGCTGGAAAATGCCGCCGATGTGCATGACCTCATCACCGCATTGGGATATAAACAGGCCAATCTCTATGGTGTCTCCTTTGGCACTCGTCTGGCACTCACTACGATGCGCCTGTTTCCAGCCGTCATTCGTAGCGTAGTGTTGGACTCTGTATACCCACCGCAGAGGAATCGCACAGATTTGCCAGCTACGGCGCAGCGTGTCTTCAACACACTCTTTCAAGGATGTGCCGCCAATAGCAACTGCAACACGCTCTACCCACACCTCGATAGCGTTTTTTATCAGCTTGTCACAGACCTCAACGCCAATCCAGTACATTTTCAAACGACCAATGCTATCACAAACAAGAGTTATAATGTGGTGATGGCGGGCGATGATTTTGTGTTTGTATTGTTCAGTGCGCTCTATGCGACATCATTCATCCCGGCACTCCCTAAAATGATTTTTCAGGTCCGCAACCATGACAATTCGATCTTGTCACAAGTGTATGGTGCCGTTGAGTTTGACGATAGCTTCAGCTATGGGATGTTCTATTCTGATGAGTGTAGCGAGGATTGGGCGTTCGTCAACCAGAATGACATCAACTCCTCGGTGCAAGGTATTGTGACGCAAATTCAGCCGACGCTCAAAAACAACCTGCAACAGGAGTACGACTCCTGCAAACAGTGGAATGTTCAGCCTGCTCCTACCGCACAGAAGCAAGCGGTTGTGAGTACAATTCCGACGCTGGTACTCTCCGACGAATACGATCCCATCACTCCACCGGCGAATGGCAAGCTTGCAGCACAAACCCTCAAAAACAGCTACTACTTCGTCTTTCCTGGTCTAGGTCACGGTGCAGAATACAACTCGCGGTGTGTGGATGGCATCATCTCTAGCTTCGATGATACACCCACACAAAAGCCAGCCGGAGATTGCGTGACTAACATGGCAGAGCCGAATTTTGTGTAGACACATCTATACAGTTTCAGGTCTACGACCAAAGAAATGTAAACCTTTCAGGCTCATCACGACTTCAATAATGTCTTGGCATAACAATTCCCCTTTTATTTTCCCAGTTTTCAGTATCTGTGCTTATATTCTATCTCATAAGATGTTGCATTAGCCCGTTGCTCTTGTTACAATAGCTTGCAGAAGAAAGAGACGTTTTAAGCTTGGAGTACAAAGCATTATGGCATCAACCACACCAGAGGGGCAGATTTTTATTGGACCAGGGCTGAGCTTTTTCAAGCAGAGTGCAACCATTGTGGGCGTACTCGCCGTGACAGCTCTTGTCCTATGGATTGCTATTCATCAAGGAGTATCGGCTTTTGGCAGCACTATCGCCGCTATTGTATTTATCTTTGGCTTTGTACTCTATCTACGCATTGTGGCCCCGGTTCCCTTCACAATCAACCTTGAACCGCAGGCATTGATCAAACGCAGCCGTAACGGTGAGGAGATTGCTCTTCCATGGTCGGAACTGACACGCATCAAAGAAGAATTTTTCCCCAATGGCAAGCGTATCAGCATCATAGTCTATCGTAAGATTATAGAGCCGACACAAAAAGCTAAGGCGTGGGCGGTCTATCGCGATGATGTGACCAACCTGGATGGTCTGGCCGAGGCCCTACAGCTTGCAATACCAGAAACATGCCAGTGGCAGAGCGAAACGGTTCATGAATAACGTCTTCTCCTGGCAAAACATGATACAATTTAGAGAAAGACGCGAAGGAGACATTGCTTTATGGCAATTGCAATCGTTGTACATGGAGGAGCAGGTACCATAACTGCCGACCGTATCGAGAACGCACAAGCAGGTTGTCGGGAGGCGATACTGATTGGATGGCGTATTTTGCAAGAAGGTGGCACTGCCCTCGACGCTGTAGAGGCTACCGTCCGCGCCCTTGAAGATAATCCCAACTATAATGCAGGCATTGGCTCTTGCCTGACTGCAACAGGCACTATCGAGATGGACGCAGGTCTGATGGATGGGCACACGTTCCAGGTCGGTGCCGTTGCCAGTATCGAACGTATCAAAAACCCTATTTCGCTAGCCCGTCATGTTCTAGACAGCCCTCAAGTGTTGCTCGCAGGACAAGGAGCAACTCGTTTTGCAGTCGATCAAGGCATTCCGCTCTGTCAGGAGTCCGACTTGCAGACAGAGCGACAGTATCAGAATTGGTTACGGTTACGCGATGAACAGAGAACCCAGGCAGAACAAGAAGAGCCTGCATTTCATCGCCGCGAGATAGGCAGTATTCCAGCACGGGTAGAGCCAAACACGCAACAAAAAATCAACTCGGCAGAAAACGGTAAGCAACTGGACGACAAACACGGCACAGTTGGTGCCGTTGCTCTCGATGAGTCAGGCAACCTCGCGGCTGCCACATCGACGGGTGGCATGCCTTACAAACTTCCAGGGCGTGTGGGCGACTCGCCTCTCGTTGGCTGTGGCTTCTATGCCGATGAAAACGCAGCAATATCGTGTACGGGTGATGGAGAAGACTTCACACGCTTGCTCATCGCGAAACGTGGTGCGGACAATGTCGCTCGTGGTATGAGTGCCAGGGAAGCAGCCGAAGCCACAATTGCATTTCTGGGTGCAAAGGCCGAAGGGACGGGGGGACTCATCGTGGTTGATCGCACAGGCAATGTTGGCTTCTCCTGGAATAGTCAGAACATGGTCTACGCCTATCTCGCACAGGACATGACCGAGCCGATAGGCGGCGTATAGAGCAGGGAGACCCTTGCCGTCTCCCTGCTCTATACGCCGCCCTACATGTAGGGGAGACCCTTGCCGTCTCCCTGCCATTACTCATGTTCATACAAATATTCATCAATTATAATCATTTCGATACTAAAATGTAACCATAGCTGCATCTAGTACGTGTAATAAAGAAGACAGGAAAATGTTGTGCAAAAGAAACCAGAAAGAATGCGTCTAGCCAATCAAGCTCGCCGCTTAACGCCTGCGGGCAGTAGTGCGAATGTGACATCGGCGGTAGGGATGGGTGAGTCGGCGGGACGATTACGAGCTAAGCGCAATTCACTCTTTACGCAAACCATTATCTGGGTGACAGGTCTGATCTGTGTTGCATTTCTTTTGGGTACACTGGCACAGGCATGGTCAAATAGCCAGTTGTCGCAACAGGTGCAGGTGGCTCAACAGCACCTCGCTCAGGTAAAGGACCATCATCAAGCCCTTATGCAGGCCAACAAACACTATCAGGACCCGACAGTAGTCGAGAACGAGGCACGGCAGCAATTAGGCTATACTCGTCCTGGCGAGCATGCAGTTGTAGTAGTCGGAAGTAACGACCCACAGCAACAGGGAAGCAAGAGACGAGCAAGCACACAAACAAAGCAAGGATTCTGGCAGGATTGGTGGAACGCCTTTTTTGGCAATTGATAGTAGAGGATGCTAATAGTAGGCCAAAAGTGTGAGATACTTGACAGGTCCTGTATGCTGAATGTATAACGTTAGTAAGCACAAAGAAAAACATTTTAACAACATTGGAAATACAAATATGAAACATCAACGCGCTACAAAAGTATTTACGCTCATGATTACAGAGCTCCAGCTTCGCCTGGAGCATCTTGGTTTAGAGCTTATACAGGCGCGTTTCGAGGGGTAGAAGAGGTATTCATTTTCCAAACGGGACGCACACATAGCTGTAGCGTTCCGTTTTTTATTATTCTTTTTTCTACATTACGTCGATAATCTTGGTTATTGTGAAGGAGTTATTAGTAATGCGTCCACTCATTGGTATACCCTGCCATGCAGGAGTACGTGCGGAGACCGAGCGGCCTATCTATTATAACAATAGGACCTACATTCATGCAGTGGAGCGTGCGGGTGGTGTGCCTATTCTCATCCCGATCTTTGATGATCTTGACGAGCTATACACAGTGCTCCCCCGTTTAGATGGTCTGCTACTTTCAGGTGGGATCGACATTGATCCAGGCAATTATGGCGAGGAGCCTCACCCGTTGCTCACAGATACCAATCCTAAACTCGACGAATTAGAGTTTGCAATGGCTCACTGGGCCTTCGATAAGAATATTCCAACACTCGGCATCTGTCGTGGTATGCAAATGTTGAACGTCTCGCTTGGAGGTAGTCTCTACCAGGATTTAGGTGCACTCTATCCTAATAGTCTGCGCCACCCGAACTGGGACCTACCGCGCAATACCATTGTCCATAGCGTGTGTATCGACGCTGGTAGCCGCATGGAGCAAATTCTTGGTACACGCGAGATGCGAGCAAACAGTTTGCATCATCAAGCAGTACACGAACCAGGAAAAGGTGTGCGTATCACTGGCCGCGCTGAAGATGGCGTGCCCGAACTCATAGAGGTTCCAGGTCATCGTTTTATGCTCGGCGCACAGTGCCATCCCGAAGAGATTTACGAGGACGAGCCAGCATGGGCGCGGCTCTTCGTGGCCTTCGTCGAAGCCTGCACAAAGCCTGCTACACCTCGAATCACGGAGCCGCTGCAAAAGACACAGCAGATCACGCCCATTGGTGTTGGTGTCATCTAGCGCATGCATTTTTGTTCACGGGGTCAAATTTTGTTCCCGACCGTTTTCAACGGTCGGGAACAAAATTTGACCCCGTTGATTCTCTTTTCTCTGTTCGCAACTGATATCCCCACATAACCGTGTATAGTAAAGATGGCTCAACTATATTTACAGCAAACCAACATACAAGTACAACGAACAAGAAAAGAGAGTGTTATGATTTCAAGGAAAGTCAATTCGTCGGGTCAGGAGGGTATTGATACCGAATTGACGCCAACCTATGGAGCACGTATCCTCAATTCCAGTGTGCCGCGCTACGAACTACCAGAGCATGAGATGCTGCCGCGCACGGCCTATAGCCTCATTCACGACGAATTGATGCTAGACGGCAATTCGCGCCTGAATCTCGCGACCTTCGTTACAACCTGGATGGAGCCAGAGGCACGTCAGTTGATGATGGATACATTCGACAAGAACATGATCGACAAAGACGAGTATCCCCAAACCGCTGAAATCGAGAAACGCTGCGTCAATATTATCGCGCGTCTATGGAATGCTCCCGAAGAGCAAAATGCAGTTGGAACCTCGACGATTGGGTCGAGTGAGGCCGCAATGCTGTGCGGCATGGCACTTAAATGGCGTTGGCGTGCGCGTATGAAGGCGGCTGGCAAACCAACTGATAAGCCTAACCTTGTCATGGGCATTAACGTCCAGGTCTGTTGGGAAAAGTTTGCCCGTTATTGGGAGATCGAGCCGCGCTACGTGCCGATGGAGCATGGTCGTTATCATCTCACAGCAGAAGAGGCAATCAAGTATTGTGATGAGAACACAATTGGCGTCGTTACCATCTTTGGTAGCACCTTCGATGGTAGCTATGAGCCAATCAAAGAGATTAGCGATGCCCTGGACACATTACAGACGGAGGAGGGATTGGACATCCCAATTCACGTCGATGCTGCAAGCGGTGGCTTTGTTGCTCCATTCATCCAGCCGAATATAGAGTGGGATTTCCGCGTGCATCGCGTTGTATCAATCAACGCCTCCGGTCATAAATACGGCCTCGTCTATCCTGGCGTGGGCTGGGCAATCTGGCGCGACCAGGAGGTGTTACCCGAAGAACTTATCTTCAAGGTCAATTACCTCGGTGGTGAGATGCCAACGTTCACGCTCAACTTCTCACGTCCAGGCAACCAGATTGTAGCGCAATACTACAATTTCCTGCGTTTAGGCAGAGCAGGCTATGCGCGTATTCAGCAGGCATGTCATGATACAGCACTTTACTTATCCAGCGAAATTGCGAAAATGGGTCCATTCGAGCTACTTTCGGATGGCAATGAACTCCCCGTTTTCGCATGGCGGCTCAAGGAAAAGACGAATTTCACCCTGTATGATATGTCGGATCAGATTCGTACCAACGGCTGGCTCATACCTGCATATGCGCTACCCGAAAATTGTGAGGATATTGTGGTACAGCGTATCGTGGTGAAAGAGGGCTTTAGCCGCGATATGGCGAGTATTCTGCTACGGGATATGCATTCGGCGTTGCAGTATTTCGCGTCACAACCGGGACATACACCAAAAGAAGAGGGGTCGCATTTCGCGCATCTCTAATCCAAAGGGAAAAAAGATTATGGCTGACAAGAAACATGTTCTGGTTCTGCAACACTTCAAGGAGAATCCGCCAGGGCGCGTGGGCAATCTCTTAGATGAACACAATATTCCATTCCATCTTGTACAGGTGGGGCACAGTCCTCTTCCCAATCCCTCTGAGTATGGCGCGATTTTTGTGCTTGGTGGCACGCAACATCTCTACGATAGGTCCAGTTATCCCTATGCAACACATGAGGAAATCTACTTGAAACGAGCAATTGAGGAGCGTGTTCCCTATCTTGGAATGTGTCTTGGTGGTCAACTGCTCGCGAATACATTTCAAGCACCAATCCGCAAGCTTCCCAAAGAACATATCGGCTTCTTAGAGATACATTTCACTGAGGCAGGCGAGCAAGACCCGCTTTATCATGGATTACAAGGACAACAGCTAGCATTTCAATGGCACGAAGATGCTTTTGAACTACCGCACGGAGCGGTTTCGCTGGCTTATCACGAAGATGGCGCAAATCAAGCGTTTCGCTACCTCAACCACGCTTATGGTTTGCAGTATCATATCGAAATCACTCAAGAGATGTTCGATGTATGGCTGCATCAACCAGACTTGAAAAAAGAGTTTATTGATGCATACGGGACTGAACGTTATCAGGAAACGGAGCGTGCGGCTGTCGAGCGGTACCCAACGTATGATAGTCAAGCACGAACGCTCATAGAAAATTTCTTGCGGATAAGTAAGCTACTATAGCAGAAAGGAGCATATTTCATGGAATACTGGATATGCGTCACGTGTGGTACGCAGTTTGTACAGAGCCAGGAGCCGCCGCAAGGCTGCCCGATCTGTCTCGATCAGCGTCAATATGTGGGACACGATGGACAGAAATGGACAACGCAGAGCAAACTTCATGATGACGGTGTGCATAACACAATACAAGAACTTGAGCCGGGACTAACTGGCATCGGTTCGACTCCTTCCTTCGCCATTGGACAACGTGCGATACTGGTGCAGAGCGAGCAAGGGAATGTGCTGTGGGATTGTATCTCGCTGCTCGACGATGAGACGATGCAAGCAGTCAAACGGTTGGGCGGGATAGACGCGATTGCTATCTCGCATCCGCACTTCTATACCTCGATGCTGGATTGGGCGAATGCCTTCGATGCGCGTATCTATCTGCATGAGGCCGATAAGCAGTGGGTGATGAGACTCAGTGAGCGCATCACCTTCTGGTCGGGCGAAACGCATCCCTTGTTGAAAGATGTGACGCTGATACGTCTAGGTGGACACTTCGCTGGTAGCACTGTTCTCCATTGGGCAAGCGGTACAGGGATATTGTTGACGGGGGATACAATTCAGGTGGTGGCTGACCGTAGCTGGGTGAGCTTCATGTATAGCTATCCAAATACGATACCGTTACCTGCATCGAAAGTGGCGAACATGCGCGATATTGTCGCACAGTACGATTTCGAGCGTCTGTACGGCGGCTGGTTTACGAGCGTTGTTGCTAACGATGCGAAAAACGCTGTGCTGAGGTCGGCGGACAGGTATATCAGGGCGTTAGAGGGCGCATTCGTTTAAAATGGAGATGTCTGTAGGGGCTTTTATTCATAACGCCCTGATGCCGTACACATTTGCGACAGGGGCGTTATGAGTAAAAGCCCCTACGGATATTTCAGGCATCAACAGTGTCAAGAATTATAGCAGGCGAGATATACTGACTGGCCCAATTCCGAAATGTCCAACGTTCGTCCCACCAGCGCATATTATGCCATTGAAAGAACTCCCAGAGAATAGCACGGTCAAGCAGCATATAAATGGGGAAGCGTTTGGCAAAACCTGGGCGAAGCGGTTTTTTCTTACGATAAGCGTCAAACAACTCGTATGCGAGTTGAGGGTCTTTATTAAGATACTCAGCAATTGGACGCGAGAGGTCTGCTTCGCCATCACCAAAATGTGCCCCCATCAAATCGAATACGCCGCTTACGCGCCACTCCCTGCCATGTTGCGTCACGACAAGATTGCCTTCCTTGTAATCTTCCATTAACAAGCATGGCTCAAATGGCTCATTCAGTGCATCCTGAGCTTGAGCAATGCGTTCCTTTACCCAGAAAATATCCCCTGGAGTCGTTGTCAAGGGATTACGTGCTTGCGAACGGGCAAGAAGCTGGCGAAGGACCGCCTGCACTCGTTCACTATAAGAGAGAAGCGTTGGTGCTATGCCTACCTGTTGTATATTGGACTCGATAGAAAAGGGATGTGCAAGTTCATGTGCCAACTCAAATGGCTCGACAGTATCGGTAGCCGCATTGTAGCGACCCACAATAGGCCATGTAACCTGTTGCATGCTTGCCAAATTTTCGCCAAGTGCGCGTGCAATACTCCGTCTTTCTCTGTCTCCCAGTCGCTTCTGGCACTCTGAATCCTCCAATTGTAAACCAGACATACGCGGCATAATGACAAAACTCCAGCCAAAGATATCCGACGTAGAATCTATGAGATAAGGCCAGGGAACAGGAACAGATGAACGCTCACGAAGCTGTCGCGTGAAAAACTGCTCGGTGGGAAACTGCCACCAGAAGTGGGGGTTTCCTCGTAAGACGTATTCACCTTGAGTACTGCTGACAAAAACATTTTGTCCAAAGTTGCCAAAAGGAATGGGTTGCGCCTGAATAAAACGGCCTAAATTGAAATGGTCAAGTGCCATTTGAAACTGCTCATCAGAGATTACGCCGAGACGTTCAGAATATACTCTTCCATTCATGACGAATATGCTCCTTATGTGATACGAGAGATACATTGAGGATGCTTCTCCTCTCATCAGAGAGAGAAGACATTGTATAGGTAAGGAGTTAGAGGATGATGTACACACTCGCGAACAGCTTCGCGCTATTCACAATAGGAGTCGCTACATTTTGTATAGGGATGGAGGGAGAAGCAGGATAGCGCAGGAATAATTTGCGGCATGACAAGAAGGCATAATGACTGTAGGTCGTGCGATTCAATAATTTGGGTATCGAAAAAACGGCTTGTCTCTTCATTTGACCACTTTCGCGAATGCTTCTAGTCATGTGTCCTGTAGAGAGGATACCTAGTTATTGTTTCATTGTCAAGACGTTTATGTAAATTTCATATATTTTGTTGGGACTATTGATTGCAGGACGTGAAATAACTATATTTTCGTTAGCCGTACTTATTACTATAGATATTTGGGTTGACCGTACCTGCTTCGTCCTAATCTACAGCATTATGATACCTTTACGTATGTAAACTGTCAATTTGCTAGAGCCGAATGCTCTATAGAATTTGTTGATGAGGACAAAGCGATTATCCGTTATCATGACCAGAATCACCGTTTTTTTTCTGCTTGTCGTTTTTTTTATGGAGGCTTGTACGTGATGGGGAGATTGGCGAAACCATTGTTGGACGAGGAGTAGGTGAAGGCGCAGAAACTGTCGGTTTTACTATCGAGCGAGTAGGGGTCATCGTCTGATGATAGGTTGGCACATGGAAATAAGAACTACTCTCCTGTTGCTTCACGTCATACGACTGAACACCTCCTAGTACAAAGCTGAAGCAGAGAAGGAGCGTCAGCACGGTGAATAAAAGGAAGCCGAGCCTGCGCGAACGCGAGGCTGAGAGTTGCTTGTACCTGGAGACTGCAGGAACTGTTGCAACAGCTTGACGAACACGAACGTGTAGGCGAGAGTAAACGGATGTCGAACGACGATGCACTAATGAGTGGTGTACCGAGAGAGGGGCATTCACCGCCTGCCAGAATGCATCGACGCTCTCGAAGCGATCACTACTCTGGATGGAGAGCGCACGGTGGAGAGCCTTAGCAACAGGCATCGGGATGTCTGGAGCAAGTTGGCTCACGAACACAAGGGGATCAATGCCTTTCCTATCAAGCTGCATTAGACGGTAAAAGGCGTCAGCGGGAAGAACGCCAGTCAAAAGGGTATAGAGCGTTGCCCCGAGTGCATAGATGTCTGTCCGTGTGTTTGTCCCTGCCAGATACTGCTCAGGTGCCGCATAGCCCTGCGAACAATGACGCTGAGCAGTTGTAGTTGCATCGGGATCATGTTCCTTGGCGATGCCAAAGTCAACTAGCACTGCCTTCTCTCCGGCCTTTGGTACAACGATATTCGCGGGTTTAATGTCCCGATGCACAATAGGAGGATGGTGACTGTGCAGGTAGGCTACCGCCTCGATGATTGGGGCCATAATAGACATCACGTAAGGGAGAGGGAGGTACCCCTTCGGCTGCTGTTGCCACAGTACCTCTAGATCCGTTCCCTCTACATACTCCATGAGCATATAAGTTCTCTTCGATATGCTGTCATCAAACACCTGATAGACACGGGGCAATGATGAATGATGAAGCTGCTTAAGTAGCTCCCATTCGTGAATGAGCCGAGCGCGCTCTTTCTTTCTCGAGTCAATGACTTCCTTGAGAGCAAACAACTCGTTCTCGGTTTGCTGATCTCTCACCTGATAGACCGTTCCAAAACCACCTCTACCGAGCACCTGCACTACCAGGTATCGATCATGCACCAGAGTCCCAATAGGTAAAATATCTTTCTCTTCTTTCATCCTCTTCCTCAAGAAACATATGCTCATCCAGGCGATCAATCACATATGAGTGTTTGGCCTGATGGGGGACGGTTGACCAGCGACGTATTGTCCCCCTTTTCCTTGAGCCAGAAATGGAATAATGCATTTAGTACAATTTAGCGTGTTCGTAGTATAGCTATAAAGATATTTCTAGTAAAGTAACTGGTACTTTAGTAAATTTGTAACTATTCAGGAGAGCTAGATGGTACGCTTCGACTTTTCTGGCAAGGCGAAACATATCTCTGTTATCACACGCTCTATGCAATCGTAGCTTGAAGCGTGGGATTCTGATCGTTAGGATATATGTAATGGACACAAGCTCAATATTCATTAAAATGATATAGTAATGTCTACTATGCTGTCAAAGCGTTTCCTCACTTAAGGAAGAACGAGTAGACAAAGAGACAAGGAAAGGTGGGAAGATTGTACGAACTGATTATCCTCTCTCTTTTGATATCAGGAAAAGCTCATGGATATCTCATCATGAAAATCATGAACAATTTCACGGGCCCATACCTCAAGTTTAATCACAGTCGGCTCTATCCGCTGTTATCTCAGTTGGAGAGAGAAGGGTTTATCGTTGGCAGTAATGAATTGTCTGGCGGGCAAACGGGAAAGCGTTCCCACCGCAGTTTTGAGATTACGCACAGGGGCCGTCAGCAATTTCACAATTTGATGATGGATACCATTTCCAAAGTCGGAGAGTATCAGAAGTTGTTCTTACACAAGGTTCAAGCAATGGAGCATCTTGAATCGGCAGAGCGGCTTTCTCTGTTTGCCCACTACATTAATTTCTGTCAAGCGCATATATTCTTTCTGACCGCAAAGATAGAGGAAATACTGCGTCATCAGCGGCATGACGTGAGTCCCTCCCCATTCGATGCGACCATCAAAATCATGCGGCACATGACTGACAAATGGCAGTTAGAACTTGATTGGGCAACTCAACTACGCGAGGAAGAACTGGCGCAGAGAGCGTAGTTCAGTCCTTTCTGGCGTCTGCTCCTTATAAACTGTAGTGTGCTATCTACTTTCAGGTATTCCGATGGTCTCATTCAAATTGGTCTCAAGCATCATAGCCCCGTACAAGTTAGCCCTATAGAGGTTAGCCCCGCTCAGGTTGGCCTTGTAGAGGTTAGCCCCGTATAGGTTAGCTCCACTCAGGTTGGCTCCGCTCAAGTCAGCCCCGCTCAGGTTAGCCCTACTCAAATTAGCCTTATATAAGTTAGCCTTGCTCAAATTGGTACAAATCATGTATGTTTCTCTCAAGTCGGCCTTGCCCAGGTCAGCTCCGCTTAAATCAGCATTAGTCAGGTTGGCCTCGCTCAAGTCAGCCCCGTTCAGGTTAGCCCTACTCAAATTAGCCCAACACAAATCAGCCTCGTTCAGGTCAGCTCCGTTCAGGTTGGTATTCATCATGTAAGCACCTCTCAGATCGGCCTCGCTCAACTTGGCATTAGTCAAGTGAACTTCGCTCAAATCTGGACGCGTAGAATGTGTTGCTCTCCATACACTCCAAGCATTCTTTCCTTGTAAAAGTGCTGTAAGTGCCTGTTCATCTGCCATACTCTTTACCCTTCGTACATTGTTATGTCCTTGTTTTCTGACAGTATAAGCAGAAGAAGAAGCAATCACAAGAGAGGTGTGACCTATGGATGATATAAGGTATAATCAAAAGATATATCGCAGCTCCTGAAAAGCGTTACGATGAACATACGAAACCTTACACCCCTTGCTGGCCCTGCCAGATACTTGGCAGGGCCAGCAAGGGGTGTCATTTTCCATGAATGGTGCTTTTCCACAAATATCTGGTAGCGTGTGACAATAATGAGCGTAGGAACTCTCTTATTGTCACAAATGGGTCTCTCACAAACTTGCTGCTTTTGAATTGTAGGGGTAATATTCTACTCAAGAATTGGTGATTGTCACACATATTTGGCAGTAAGTGAAAATAATGAGCACGAAGTTGTTCTTAATCGTCATAAATATCTGACCGTTTTTCTCACAAATATTTGGCGAAACCCTGCTTATCGTCACAAATATTTGGTTGAACCCGTACTCGTCCGAACGTATTGACAGCAATACAACACAGGGATATCATAAGGTGACACATTTAGAAAAAAATAGTGTCGATTCGAACACGAGCAAGAAAGAACAATCACAATGAGCCAGATACTCAACACCTCAACAGATATCTCGTGGAAAGAAGCTGACACACTCATCAGTATCCTTCGTTCATGGGGTGTCGAGTATCTGATAGGTCTTGAGCAAGCTTTCTCGCCCTCCCCAAGAGAACAGTTATCTCCTATTGAACTCATTAAACGTTTAGCACAACAGAACGAAAACGCACGCATACGAGACGCAAGCATATCGCTTTTTTTACTTCACCCCGAACTCACAGATACCGTACAAGAAGCCATAGAGACGAGCGAATCAGCAATTGCAGAACAAATCATCACCTCTACACTCGCGGCTCTTTATCTACAGAGAATGTGGTCTCTTCGCCTCGCGCTTGCCTTTGGGCATGTATCCAGCTTCCCAGAACAGCCTTTTGCTCACCTTTGGCAACAGCGTCATCTCCCGCCTCCTGCCTTCCACAATGGCGAATGGGGACTGCTCGCACTACAAACGTTCGAGCAAAAGCGCACAGGTCTACCGTTTTCCTTTCGAGGGGACTGGCAAAATCAGCTCGATCACCTCTTGTGGCAGGAAGAAACACGTCATCATGAAAGAATCGTCTCTCTTCCTGCACAACTTTTTGCAAACAAAACAGAGACGAGTCAGGAGTTCGACATGAGTATGCGACCCAATGTTGACAAACAAGCTATCGAGTCCTTCCTTCAGCAACTAGGAAGGACCTTTCGCAAATCAGGACGCTTGTACCTCGTAGGCGGTGCTGCTCTCGTACACGCAGGAGTACGGCCTGGCTTCACACAAGATATAGACATACAGGTCGGTGGGGCGAACGAGGGCGAGTTCATTATTGGAATACAACGACTCATCCAGCAGATGCAGATCAACATTGAATTTGCATCACCTAAGGATTTTATTCCTCTTCCATCACAATGGGAAGCTCATGCTCAATACGTTGGTCGCTATGGACAAATTGATGTCTTCTACTTTGACTTTTACAGCATTGCACTCAGTAAAATAGAGCGGGGCACGACCCGCGATATCGAAGATGTGAAGCTCCTTGTTCAACAACAACGTATTGGGTTAGATGAGCTTGATGCAGCATACCAAGAAGTCTTCGCTCAATTAGGCAAAGGACGCTACCCAAAAATCACACCAGAACGCTTCGCAGAACGTTACGCCACTCTACGACCTCTCCTTTGATCCGTTCTCTTCTGACTTTTAATCCATGAGGGCGATACATCTGTACTGTTGGTGATTGTCATACATATTTGTGGCAATGGGCCAACTACGTATGGTAATCACCACATTTGGTGATTGTCACAAATTATTGGCAGCGTGTGACAATACTGAGCACGATGTCACTCTTATCGTCACAAATATCTGGCCGCTTTTGTCACAAATTATTGGCGAAACCCCGCTTATCGTCACAAATATTTGGCCGAACCATACTGGTTTCTTTTTATCGTAAGGCCATGATATCCTCTGCCTCAGCACACTGTCAACTTCTGGATGCGCTAATACTATTGCTCATTTCTTAGGAGGAGAGCTTGTCAATTTCTGGAGTGATGATTGGGTAGTGGTTCGCATGAGAAAGATAGCTCTCCAAAAATGGAGCAAGGTCATCGACAGCCTGACCCGGCACATGATACACTGAAAGGTGAAATCTGCTCAAATGCTGTCCCACCAACGATACTCAAGAGGACCTGATGACACAGAGCCATTTTTCTCCTGAAGAAGACGAGAAGCGAAATCTGCTAGATTCTAGATCGACCCATTCAAGGGAGAGATCTGGACGACGTGATTTACCAGAGGGAACGGTTACGCTGCTGTTTACAGATATTGAGGGCTCGACACACCTGCTTCAGCAAGTAGGGGATCGCTACACCGATGTCTTGACGGAGTACAGACAACTCCAACGAGCGATCTTCCGCGAGTATCATGGGTACGAGGTGGACACACAGGGAGACGCATTTTTCACCGTCTTCGCTCGAACGAGGGATGCAGTAGCTGCGGCAGTCGCCACTCAGCATACCTTCGCCCGGCATTCATGGGGAGAGGGGATAACCATACGTGTACGGATAGGCATACATATAGGTGAACCGGAGTTGGCTGCCGAAGGATACGTCGGCATCGATGTTCATCTCGCTGCACGGCTCATGAGTGCTGGTCATGGTGGGCAAGTCCTGCTCTCCCAAACAACTCGCGACCTTCTCATCCATACCCTCCCAGACCACGTCGCTCTACGCGATCTCGGGGAACATCGTCTCAAGGATCTCCCATACCCTCAACACCTTTTTCAACTTGTTATTGCGAACCTCCCTTGTGATTTTCCAAAACTCCGCACACTGGATGCGTCTACGAATACTCTTCCTGTCTACCCATCACCACTCATTGGGCGCAAAAACGAACTGGCACGCATTCTCCACTTGATGCGACAGCAGGAGGTACGATTGCTGACACTCACCGGCATAGGAGGAGTCGGCAAAACTCGGCTCGGAGTCCTGGCAGCAGCAGAACTCAGCGGTGAATATGCTGATGGGGTCTTTTTTGTGTCTCTGGCACCCATTCGTGATTCTGCCCTCGTTCTCCCTACCATTGCACAGGCACTTGGTGTACGAGATGAAACGAAGCAATCCTTGCTCGAACGTCTGAAAGAAGAGGTACGGCAGAAACAGATACTACTGTTCCTGGATAACTTTGAGCAAGTAATAGCCGCAGCACCCTATGTCGCAGATATGCTTATAGCTTGTCCTAAGCTGAGGGTCTTAATCACGAGCCGTGAAACCTTGCATCTTCAGATTGAGCACGAGTTGAGAGTCCCTCCACTGCCACAGCCTGATGTTGCACTGGGAGCAGACTTGGCTACCCTCTCACAGAATGAGGCTGTGGAACTCTTCGTCAAACGGGCACAAGAAGTCAGACCTGACTTCCGCCTGACCGCTGCAAACGCGCAAGCCATTGCCGAAATTTGTGCTCGCCTCGATGGGCTACCGCTAGCGATAGAACTGGCTGCGGCACGCAGTACGCTCCTCTCTCCGCAGGCTCTGCTCGCACGCCTGGGAAACCGTTTGAACGTTCTGACGAGCGGCACACAAGATATACCAGAACGACAGCAAACGCTGCGCAATACACTTGAGTGGAGCTACCGCTTGCTCAGCACTCAACAACAACAGTTCTTTCGCATGCTCTCCGTGTTCGTCGGTGGTGCTACGCTGGAGGCGATTGAAGCGATCAGTGCTACTCTACAAATGAGCGAAGGAGGAGCACTGGATGCTACGGCATCACTGCTCGATAAAAGCCTCCTTCAAGCCGTGGGACAAGAAGAAGAGACGCGGTTTTTCATGCTCGAGACCATCCGTGAGTATGGGGTACAAGCACTCAGCAACGGTGAGGAAGCCGAAAAGGTTCGACAAACGCATGCTGAGTACTATCTCTCACTCGCAGAGCAGGCCTATCACGAATTGGACGGAGTTCAAGAGAGCGAATGGCTTAAACGACTTGAACGCGAGCAGGACAATGTACGGGCAGCTTTATCATGGCTGTTAGAGCCGAGAAGGACGACCAAAGGCGCTCGCTATGCAGAAATGGCGTTGCGTCTGAGTACCGTACTCTGGCCCTTCTGGGGGCTGCGTGGGAATTACAGTGAAGCTCGTAGCTTCCTGGAACAGGCCATTGCGGTCAGTGAAGGAGCGGGAGCCTCGATACGGGCAAAAGCACTCTACTACGCAGCGAGAATAGCGCATACCCAGGGCAATAACGAGCGAGCAGAACTGCTGGGCAAAGAGAGCCTGTCATTGTACCAGGAACTTCACGATGCCACGGGAAGTGCGCTCGCACTACATCACCTAGCAGATATCGCCTGGACGAGAGGAGACCTTGAAACGGCACGCGTCCAGGGAGAAGAAGCCTTGGAGATCTTTCGTACCATGAATGACAGTGCGGATGTCGCCTTCATGCAACTTCATCTGGGGACACTCGCCATCGATCAGGGAGACTACACCAAGGGGAGCCGTTTGCTGGAAGAGAACCTGAAGATATGCCGGGAGCTTCACGACAAGAGTGGGAGTGCTGAGGCATTAATGAATGTCGCCAGAGCACACCTCCTTGTAGGAGACCTCACGCAAGTACGGCCATTGCTTGAGGAAAGCTATGCGTTCTACCATGAAACGGGAGACAAGGAAAGCATAGCGTACTGCTTCTGCCAGTTCGGTCTCCTCGCTCTGAGCCAGGATGACCTGTCAGAAGCGCGGTCGAAGATGGAAGCAGCGGTCGATCTCTTTAAGGAAATGGGCCAGCAGCACGGTACTGCGACTTCTCTCTCCTTTCTGGCAAAGGTGGCAACCAGGCAAGGTCGTCTCAAAGAAGCACAGAAGCTGTACGAAGAGAGCCTAACGGTAGCGAGAGCATCCGAGAACAGATTGAGCGTTGTAATAAGCCTGGAAGGGCTAGCAAGCGTGATTGTAGGAGAGACGTTGCCTGGAGAGGGCTTACAGGAGAACATGTGGGCTGCGCGGCTCTGGGGGTGTGCAGAACAGCTCCGTGAAGGAATGGGAACGCCTCTCTCTCCTTTTGAAAGGATTTTTTACAAAGGCGTATTAGGTGCAGTACGCGACACATTAGGCGAGAAGATGTTTCTATCTGCGTGGGCAGAAGGACGAGCGATGACGCCTGAGCAAGCCATCGCAGGGTTGAACAAAGATCACCTAGTATAATTAAAATCTTGACTTGTATTACGGGATGCTTGGTACGTTTTGACAGAGAATTGAGATTTACTACGTCGATAGAATTTTCAACTCTTAGAGGAAAACTGTAGCGATTGTCACACATATCTGGCAGAGCGTGACAATAATGAGCGCCGAGTCGCTCTTATCGTCACAAATATCTAGCCGTTTTTCTCACCAATAATTGGCTAAACCTTGCTTATCGTCCATATCTGGTTGAACCATATTGGTTTCTTTTTATGGTAAGGTCATGATATCATCTCTGTCCTGGTGGAAATGGCAAACCGGAGTGCCCAGCACGATCCATACACCGCTGTCTCTGCAGCATGGCATTGAGATCACAGTCACTTTGTTCGCCACATTTGGGACATACCCACGACTGATATCAAGGGTTAAGGAGTCAAGAAGATGTCTGCAGTGGATACGTTAGGAACGGACAAACTAGTGGATGAGTGGACAACAGATGAGAAAAATGGTAACGTATAGCAAATATCTCAGATGGCAAAGAAAGGAACATAATCATGCAGACAATCACCCCGCATTTGTGGTTTGACAAAGAAGCAAAAGAGGCTGCTGAGTTCTATACCTCTCTTTTGCCAGATTCAAACGTGACAAATATAACAAAGATTCGTAATACTCCTTCAGGTGATTGTGATATTGTCTCGTTTGTGCTTGCTGGACAACCTTTCATGGCTATTAATGCCGGTCCTTTGTTTCAATTCAATCCTTCCGTGTCTTTCATGGTAAATTTTGATCCTTCCAAAGACAAGGATGCAAGAAAGAATCTCGATGGAATGTGGAATAAGCTCTCAGAGGGCTGCACAGTCCTCATGTCGCTTGACAAATATCCCTTCAGTGAACGCTACGGTTGGATACAGGACAAATACGGACTTTCCTGGCAGCTTATCCTTACGAATCCTTTAGGAGAAGAGCGGCCATATATCATTCCTTCAATTATGTTCACTGGGAAGGTCGCTGGTCACGCCGAAGAAGCGATTGATTTCTACTGTTCAGTATTCAAAGATGGAAAGAGAGGTACGACTGCTCGCTATCCTAAAGGGATGGAGCCAGACAAAGAAGGAACGCTTATGTTCGCAGATTTCTACATTCTCAATACGTGGTTTGCTGGCATGGATAGCGCCCGAGAGCACAACTTCACCTTCAATGAGGCAATATCTCTTTTGATTCCCTGCGTAACACAAGAAGAAATCGATTATTACTGGGAGAGGCTTTCTGCTGATCCACAAGCGGAACAATGCGGCTGGCTGAAAGACAAGTTTGGTCTTTCCTGGCAGGTCTGGCCAACGACCGTTGGCGAAATGATGATAAACGGCACGCGTGAGCAGATTGATCGGATCACGCAGGCGTTCTTGCCGATGAAGAAATTTGATCTTGCCACCTTACAGAAAGCCTATGAAGGGAAATGACGATGAATAAAAAAGATCTGTCCATCTCCCTTGACAAAGGCTCCCGCAAGCTTTCTCACCGAAGTTCAAGGCAGGATGGAGACGATATCTCATGACTACGTTCGATTTTGACGAAGTAGTTGAACACTATCAGACATCCTACAGACCATCGCCAATACTAGTGTAAATTTCCACATCTATTTGACACTAGCTCAAGTATTTAGAGCGCAGTATCGCATCTTATTTCACAAATATTTGTGATACTGGGCCGAATATGTGTGGCAATCACCAAATCACCAACCAAACATTACAACTCGTGTCGGATTTCAAAGTTATTTGGACTGTGATCGCAGTTACTTGGACTAGTTGAGTTCAAAAGGAAAAGCGCAAATGATATAAGTTTGCTTAAACTCACAGTTACTTTGATTCATGTCCTGTTATTATCACAATTAATGGTTCCAGCCTCACCAAAGGTATATATTATTGTCATAGTTACTTGGGTTGCCTTAAAAAGGTTCATCTAACTTCACTCAAAAAGTAGTTTTGGATGAGCTTCTGTTTTTTTCACTCTGCGCCATTCAGTTTATGGCAAGCATTCCTTTCTCGAATAGCCATTTTAGCCTGGTTTACCCATCACATATTTATAAAACAGCAACTATTCTTTCCGTTGCTTTTCCCGATTTAGCACTTCTATCTATTTGGTAATTCACACGAATCTTCTAACACCTTTGAGCGTGACATAACTCTGCTGTTAGAAGATTCATGTAAATATTTTCACACGAATCTTCTAACGGAACTCCGAGAATTACTCTTCTCTCTGTACCCCTGCTTGCAACGGTTATTACTCGAATCCTTGAAGAAAAGGTCGCACTAAGATTTCACTGCTCCACAAAAGCGACTGAAGCTCATAAACATATTGACCTATCTTGTAGAGTATGGAAGACTCTATTCCAATTTTTTATATTCAGCAACCACTTGAAGGAACTTTTTCTTAGCCCGCTAAGAATTTTTCTACCCATGCAATTGCTTCGTAAAATGCTATCCCTATTTCAGGTTTTAGCGAAATGAGATCGTTTGCAAATGGAAGCAGAGTAAGAGCTTCGGCTCTGGTAGTAGTTTGTAGCCACGAACGCTGTATTAGATATAAAAGGGCTTCATAAGCATTAGCTGATTTTAGGTGAAAACTTAGAGACTGAAGTGCTTCTGTTCTTTTTTGGATAGGTTTTATAGATAAAACGATTTCTGCTGCCTGCTCCCACCTTTGAAATTTAATCAATTTTTCACTTAAGTTGAACAATACAATAGTTCTCGGTTCTTCCGAATCTATCGTTTCAGCGATAGCTCTTGCTTGTTCCCACTGTTGAGCCAACGCTAGTTCGTTGCTCAGTACGAGCAACGCCTTTACTCTTTTATCTTTGTCTTTGATAACCAACGCTATTGCTTTGGCTTGTTTCCACCGTTGTGCTAAGGCTAATTCTTCAGTTAAACTACATAAGACTATGGCTCTTTCCTTTTCTACTTTTATAAAACGTGCGACGTAAGCCACTTGCTCCCATTGATGAGATTGAACTAATACTATCCCTAGTTCGCGTAACATTTCTGCTCTTTCACTATCATCCCAAATAGAAGCTGTAACCATAATAGCTTCTATCCATATCCTGTTTGCCCACTGTAATTGTTCGCAGTTAACTAATATATGCCCTAAATCTTTTAGTGTCTTTGCTTTTATGTGCCTTTCCTTTAAGGAAGAGGTGATCTTCTCCGCTTCTGTTAACAATGCAATAGCTTTCTCTCCTTTCTGCTTTTGCGCTAGTAAACCTAAAGGTACGACTCTTTCCCAGCTTGGCTCAATAGCATGTATTACCAACTCTGCCCGCTCCCATTGCTGGGCCTCGGTTAGCATCTTGGTAAGTCGGCTCAAGGCAGTAGTGCGTATATGGATGTCCTCAATAGCTCTTGCGGTCCACTCTGCTTCAGTCCATTGTTGATTTTGGGCTAGAGCAATACTTAATTTGTCCAGAGTATGTGAGCTTTGCTGTTCCCCTTCAATCGTGTAAGCTATCATCGCGGCAGGATCCAACTGGTTTTTTTGCATTTGAGCTTCGCTCAGCATCCTTAGGCGTCGTTAAGAAATAACTTCCGTTCAAGCTACCAGGCTTAGTGTCATCTAAGCTGCTACGAATCCAGGCTCATTCAACAAAAGACGACCACGAAGAAGCAATGAAGACAACGCGATGCGCATCGCGTTGTCTTCCGATTCATTGGTATGGAGAGCGGCAGTTTATCCTTTCAGATGGATATTGACCACGACCTCTCCATCTTTCTCAGGGAGCACCTCTGTGGTGCCTGTACGCATTTGTCCACGCAGCAGGACGCGCACTGGAGCTCCTCCAACGAGATTCTTCCACCAGGGATATACTGCCGTCATCCGTAAGGTTTCGCCCTCTTGCACATAGCGCATCGGCGTCGTAAACTCTTTCCCACTCTTGCGCCCGGTAAACGTCAGAAGCAGGAGCCGATCGCTCCTCATTCTATGCCATCGGGAACGCAAGATGGTCGAAACGACCGCGTTAACCAAGATTCGGACAGACTGAGGCGGTCTGGGATGGCGAACGATCGTATGGGTTTCGTTCATCGGTTTGCTCTTGTTTATCTGGCCCAATTGGGCCCATGCTCTAGGCAGGTTTCCATATCACATGGGGGACTGTCCCAGGCGAGGTCCGCTGAAAGGTGCTCAAGAATCTCCCCTCCCCTCCTCAGAGATTGATGAAGCAGAGCACTGTGCGCCGAAGCACACCATACGTTATATGGCCTAAGTATATGAAATGATGTGCAAGGGTGTCAATCAGGAAAGAATGATCGTTTTCTGTACGAACGGACCTACCAGGTTGGTGAAACGAGATGACAAGAGGTAGAATAGGGCATCAAGAATAACAGAGGTGAGGGGAACAGGCCATGCCAGGATCAGAGGTGTATCAATGCAAGTGTCCCCATTGCCAGCAGGAAACGCCCCATCCAGATCAAGGGCTGCATCGGCAGATGAATTTGCTGCTGAGCCGGCTGGATGAACAACAACGCCGCTGGTATGTCGCGGTGGAGTCCAACCGCATGGGTGCAGGTGGCGATCGGTTGCTCGCGCAAATCACGGGCCTGGATGAAAAGACCATCCAGCGAGGACGGCAAGAACTGGCCGGGGAGCTTTCAGAGCGACCGGAGCAGCGCGTCCGTCTGCCCGGAGGGGGTCGGCCACGCGCCGAAAAAAAGACCCAGTGCTAGAGGGGATGCTGGCAGCCTTGGTGCAGCCAGAAACAGCGGGTGATCCCATGAGTGAGCAGAAATGGGTGCGCAGCAGTCTGCGCCATCTCAGTCAGCACTTGAAGGACGTGGGGCATCCCGCCAGTCCGCCGACGGTGGGACGTCTGTTACGCAAGTTAGGCTATTGCTTGCGGGTGAATGTGAAAAAGCACGAGGCTAGCGCCGCCCACCCTGACCGGCAACAGCAATTTGAGGTACTTGAGAGCCAGAAGCAGTCCTTTCAATCCGCAGGCTGGCCGATCATCAGTGTGGATACCAAGAAGAAAGAGTTGATTGGCAACTTCAAAAATGCTGGACGAGCCTGGGGGCAAGAAGTAGAGGCGGTCAATGTGCATGACTTCCCACAGGATGCCCTCCTGCGAGCCGTGCCCTACGGGATCTATGACGTGAGCGGCAATCGTGGGTCCGTCTATGTGGGGACCTCTGCCGATACGCCGGAGTTCGCCGTGACCGCTCTTGTCTGCTGGTGGGAAGACGAGGGGCGACGACGGTTCCCGCACACCACACAACTCTTGATCCTGGCGGATGCTGGAGGCAGTAACGGCTATCGGACTCGCAGCTTTAAGCTCCAGCTCCAAGAGCGGATCAGCGACCGCTATGGGCTAACAGTGACCGTGTGCCATTATCCCACTGGGTGTTCGAAATGGAACCCCATTGAGCACCGACTCTTTAGCCAGATCAGCCAGAATTGGGCCGGCAAGCCTCTGCGCAGCCTGGACACCATGCTTCACTATATACATGGCACCACCACCCAGACCGGATTGACGGTTCGGGCGGCTGTGGTAGACGGAACCTTTGAGAAAGGGCAAAAGGTGTCTGATGACCAAATGCAGCAACTCAACATCGAACACCAGAGCGTGTGTAGCCAGTGGAACTATACGATCCGGCCACGTCTCGCTGTCCTTTCTGGGGCTACTCAAGCCTCAGAAGAGCAGAAAGTTATTTTTTAACGAGTCCTTAAGGCTGAAGCTCTTTCTCCGTTTAATTCGATACGGTGTGCTACTAACTCTGCTCGCTTAGATAGACCTACTTGTACTAATATCTGTGAGAGGCTGTGCAATGCTTCTGCTCTTTGCCCGCGTGATCTAATCGTAGATGCTACCGTTTCAGCATCTATGAACAAGGTTTCTGCTTGCTCCATCATGCCTTTCAAGGCCAGTGCGCGTCCTAATTCACCAAGTGCTAATACCCTTTCTCCTCTATCTTTAACTTCATATATCATGGCCTTCGTTTGCTCTAACTCCTCTCCCTGAGTCAATACTTTCCATAATCTATGTAACACGACGGTTTTTTTCTTTAAGTTCTCAAATTTCTGTACTATCTTCATTGCCATTTCCCAAATGTTCTCTGCCTTTTTTCTCTTCTGCATTTGAATTAAGGCTTCGGCCAGTTGGATCAAAAGTTCTAATCTTTCTCCTTCATTCTCAATAGCAAGCATAACAAATTCAGCATTCTCCAAAGTCATTTCAGCTCGTTGCCACTGTTGTTTTTTGACAAATGCTTGCGCCAACTCTAACAACGCCAACGCTCTTTCTGTACTCTCTTTTATACCTTCAACTACTTTTGTTGCGTACTCTAGCTGCCCAGATTGGACTAGAGCATCACTAAACTGGCGCAAAATTATTGTCTTTTCTCTATTTTCTTTTAAAGAAAATGTTAAGCTTTCTACCTCTTCCCATAACATCTTTTGAAGCAGTATCTTGAGTAACTCTTGTATAGCTTTCGTTCGCATCAAGCTATTCTCAATAGCATAGGTTACGACTATCGCCTGTACCCATATCGGCTTTGCTTTGTCATGCTCATTTGCCTGTTCCAAAGCCCTACCTAGTTCTCTTAGTACTATCGCTCTCTCCCAACTCTCCTTATAACCTCGTTTTATCTCCTCAACCTCTGCCCAAACAATTTCAGATTGTCGCTACTGTTGTGCCTGAGCTAGACTATTGCCTAGCTCTCGGAGCAATGATACTTTCACTCTTTCTTTTTCAAATGTGTCAGTTAGCTTGTCAATCTGCTCACGACGTATCTGTTGTGGCCTAAGTCTCCTATGCCTCGTTAGAAGGCTTACTTGGTCATCTTCTTGTATGTCGCTGCTTTCGAGGCTATGTTCAACTATCTCAACATTGGTCGATGTTCTTTCAGTAAATTCTGTTTGCTGAGTGTCAAGTAGCCTTGCTCGTGCCTTTAATAGAATATCTATTTCCTCATGATCTGCGTCGATAAGGCCATCTTCCTTTTCACCCTCCTGAACCTCCACACTTATATCTATGGTGTTAATTAACTCTTTCACTTTATTCCACTGATGAGCTTCTAAGAGAGTTTTGATTAACTCTCTTAGAGCAAGAAATTTTACAGAGGCGTTGTTGATAGAAAAAACTATGGTCTCAGCCTGGTTCCATACGATTTCAGCCTCTAACCTTTGCTCAGCCCGAATCCATGCAAGTCCTAATTTCCCTAGAATTTCTACCTGCTCCTGAAACCCTTCGATAGTGTCAATGACCGCCTTTACCTGTCTCCATTGTTTAGCTTGGATCAGTGAATGAGCGAGTTTTATGAAAGCTCCTGCCTTCTCTTTACTACTCTCGAAAGCTTTAACTGTTGCCTCAGCCCAACCCCAAACTTCCTCGGCATAGTTCCATAACTGAGCTTGTGTTAGAATTTGTCCTAGTTCACACAGTAAATCGACTTTTTCCTCGTTTTCCTCGAACTCTTGGAGTAGTGCCTCGGCTCGCTTCCATTGATGCGCTTGGATGAGGAATTTGCAATATTTGTGAATTGCCCGTGTTCTTTGTTCCCAGTTTTTCTTGATGGTACTTGCAAAGAACGCCTTCTCTGCCCTCACTAATTCAATCTGCTCCCATTGTTGTATTTTTTCGCGCTGCATCTCCTCCAGTACTCGTTCTAGCTCTCCCGAAGCCCAGGTATGTTTTTCAAGGTCCTCCTTAAGGAGAAATGTCAGCGTTTCAGCCTTAGCCCATGTCGCATCTGCTTTATCCCATTGACTCATTTGAAGCTGTATAAAGCTCAGTTCACGCAACATTTCTGCCTTTGTCCAATTCTCGTCAAGTGTGACTACTATCGCTATGACTTTATCCAGTTGTGATCTTGCTTTATCCCATAATTGAAGGTGGATTAACTCCTCGCATAGCTCAAAAAGAACTGTTAATTCCTTTTGATCATCATCAATAGCAAGAGCTTCTGACTCTATTCGCATCCAGACTGCTTCTGAGCGTTCCCATTGTTCAGAGTGTACTAAAGCTTGCCCTAGTTTACGCAATACTACTATTCTTGTCTCACTATGGTGGTAGGACTTGTCAAGACAGTTTTTGACCAAACTTAAGACAAAACTCAACAGATAAGAGATGAGCGAGTTACTGCTCACTACTATACACCGAAAAGGGCGTTTGATAGTCTAACGACTGATGATACCTCTCACAATTGTAGTGGTGGAAGTAGTCTGCAAGCCCTTTTCTTACTTCTGGTACTGTCTGGTAGTCTTTCAGATAGATATCTTCGTGCTTCACACTGCGCCACAACCGCTCTACGAAAATGTTGTCTAAAGCCCGTCCTCTGCCATCCCAACTGATGCGAGTCTTGGCAGCTTTGAGCCGATTAGTAAACTCGGTGCTGGTAAACTGCACTCCCTGATCCGTATTGAAAATCGCTGGTGTCGCTCCTCGCAAAGCTCGATCCAGCGCATCGAGACAAAAACTGGTGTCCAGCGTTGTAGAAAGTTCCCAGGCCAAGACATAGCGACTGAACCAATCAATAATCGCCATCAAGTAGACAAATCCGCGTGTCAGGCGGATGTAGGTGATATCACAACTCCACACCTGATCAATTCGATCCACGACGACTCCGCGCAATAAGTAGGGATAGCGCACACTTGGCTCCCCTGCTCGACTCAAATGAGGTTTGGGATACATCGTTTCCAGTCCCATCAGCTGCATCAGCCGCCTCACTCGCTGCCGATCAACGGTATATCCTTGTGTTTGCAGGTACACCACCAGTTTTCGCTTCCCATAATAAGGCGTGCGAGTGTATTGCTCATCTAAGAGCCGCATCAGCAGCAGGTCTTCCTCATTTTGAGGGACCAGCTCGTAATAATAGCTGGAACGAGCTAAGTCCAACAATTCACATTGACGGACAATTGACAACTGAGGATGCTCAGGTTCGATCAACTGCCTTTTGTGCTCAATGGAACTGCCCTGATTTTTTTTTGAGAAAATCCACTTCGACCTTTAACTGACCGATCTGTTGATATAAGCTCGCAATTAATGCCTCTTCGCTCTTGACTCGCTCAGAGTTGGGACGCTCAAAGACGTTTGGCAGTTCGTCGAGGGCTTGCTTCTTCCATTGGGCAATTTACGTGGGATGCACTCCATACTCCGACGCAATTTCATTGGCGGTTTTCTGTCCTTTAATAGCTTCCAACGCGACTCGCACTTTGAATTCGCGACTAAACTGTTTGCGTATTCCTGGCATGGAATTTTCTCCTTGAAACGGCTCCTCTCCCTTCTGCTATTTTATCTTATCCACCTGTCCAGTTTCTCCCTACCATTATACACTTCTATCAATAGCTTGAGCTACTGCTTCGGCTTGTATCCAAATTGTATGTGTATCTTCTTGTTGCTTGGCCTTCGTTAATGCCAGTCCTAGTATCCGTAAAGCATCGGCTTTTACTTCATCTTCTTTTAAATTATGGATCAGCCTTACTACGTTTTCCCATTCTTGTATTTGAAGTAATGTCAGGATTAGCTCATAAAATATCTTGGTTTTCTTCTGACTTTCTTCGACCTCGTAGATAGCTACTTCAGCTTTTGCCAAAGTAGTCTTTGCACGTTCCCATTCCTGTGCTTGTACGAGAGTGTGCCCGAGCTGTTGTAATGCGATAGCTTTTTCTTCGCTATCATTAATCAGGGAAGCCACCATTTCAGCTTTCTCCCATTGTTTTACCTGAGCTAATAACTGTCCCAGCTTCCGTAGCATACTTACCTGCTGACCCTTATGCTTAAAGTTGAGAGCAATCGATTTGGCTTCTATCCAAATAGTGTTTGTGAAATCCTGATATTCTTCCTGAAAGAATGCTGAACCTATTTCGCAGTAAAGATCAAATCTTATCATCTTGGACTCTATTGTTTGAGTTATTTCAGATGCTCTTATTAGGACTCATCCTCACATTAAGTGAGCCTGCTTGCTTAGACAACAGTTTTGTTTTCTGATAGACTCTCATCGAGAAACGGCTGTGTCGTTCTGTGGCAAGGAGGATAGTGCGATGAGGAGTCCAGAGACCTCTTCTCCCTTTTTACCTCTTCCTGATGATATTCACATTGTCTTCGTTGATGCGAAGACGAGTAGCGTCATCGTTCAGGTTGCTTGTTACCACCCGTTCGCTCATTGTCCTCTGTGTGGGCAGCCATCTGAGCGTATTCATGGAGCCTATGTGAGAACCGTTGCTGATTTGCCTTGTGCTGGTCGGCAAGTCATTTTGAAGCTTGTGGTACGCAAATTTCTGTGCAGTACAAAGAGTTGCTCGTGCAACATCTTCACGGAAAGGCTTGCTTCCCTCGTGCAATCATATGCTCGCATGACCAATCGCCTCTCAGAGACACTTCAAACACTAGGTTTTGCTACCTGTGGGGAACTGGGAGAGCGACTTGCGCCCAAACTGGGAATGCAGGTGTCTGGTCCAACGCTTCTGCGGCGCATGCGAACGCATTCCTACATACCTCCAGAGTCCGTCTCTATCCTGGGCATTGATGATTGGGCGTGGAAAAAAGGAGCCACCTATGGAACAATTTTAGTAGACTTACAATCACGCAAGCCTATCGAATTACTTCCAGATCGAACGACCGAAACGGCTGAAGCGTGGCTTCGGACCCATCCAGAAGTGAAGATCGTGAGCAGAGATCGAGGTGGAGACTATGCAGCAGCGGCAAAAAGAGGTGCTCCACAGGCACAACAAGTAGCCGACAAATTTCATCTGCTGAAAAATCTCCGTGAGAGAATCAAAGAACTGACGGATCGGCGGCATGCCTGTTTACCAGAAGTAGAAGAAAGACGGTCTGATGCCATTCCTGCGAAAGCACAAGGGACTCTGAGTGCCTCTAATCACAAGGGTGCCGAGCCTCAAAGAGAGCCAGAAGCCGAAAAACACTATCGAACGATTCCTCCTACTCCCTATCAACGGCCTTCTGGAGAAAACTACCACGAATTCCTGAAACAAGAGCGACGAAACAAGCGTTTTGCTCGCTATCAAGATGTACGAACGCTCTCAATGCAAGGGAGAAGTATCCACGAAATTGCTCGCCACTTGAAAATGAGCCGCATTACGGTTCGTCGTTTTCTTCGAGCGACCGAATTTCCTGAGATTGCCTCATCCCCACGAGGCTCACGCGCAAGCATACTTAATCCGCACAAAGCCTATATTTTCCAGCGATGGCAACAGGGATGCAGGAACAGTGTTCAGCTCTATGATGAACTCAAGGGTCGTGGCTATTCAGGATCAGCCTCTTTACTCAGGTGCTTTCTCGCCGAGGCAAGAAAAAAACATCGGGAGGCGGGATCAGCAGACGTGTTGACGTTTGACGCTTCGACTCAAGCCATTGAAATTTCCACTTCCCTGCCTCCTAAGCAACGCATAAGTCGTCGCATGTCTTCTGCCCGCGCCTCCTGGCTCATCGTCAGCCAATCGGCGAAGCTTGATGAGAAACAACGAGCATATGTCGAGCACATCCGACAAGCACATCCCGATCTAGAACTGGTCTATCAATTGGGGCAAGCTTTTGTGATGATGCTGGCAGAACATCAAGGGGAGAAGTTGGACGATTGGTTGGCTCAAGCTGAGTGTTGTGGATTGCCCGAACTCAAAAAAATGGCGAGAGGAATTCGCCTCGATTATGCGGCAGTCAAAGCGGCGTTTTCGAGCATGTGGAGTAATGGGCAGGTAGAGGCGCAGGTGAACTGCTTGAAGCTTCAGAAACGAATAGTGTTCGGTAGAGCGAACTTTGACCTGCTGCGACTACGAGTCTTATGTCGCGTGTAAGTTGCTTCAAGAGAGGAATCTGTCTGACTCTGCTTTCCAACTCGGCCTCATTCCGCATCCCACACCTGATCGAGTTGTGGGGCGTAGAACAATATCGCCCGTTTGTATTGGAGGATGGTCTCATCAGAGGTGGTCTCGGCAAGATTGGTCAAAAGGAGTTCCGTGGCCTCCTGATACCGGTGGAGATTATACAGGGTCATCGCCAGAAAGACCTGGAAAGCTCGATGATGGGGAAACGTTGCCATCCCGCGGCGGAAGGTTTCCTCTGTCGCTTGATATGCGCCTATGGTCCGATAGGTACTTCCCAGGCCCAAAAAGGCTCCTTCGAGATCTTTGCCTGAGAGTCCTTGTTCAATCGCCTGGACATAGAATGGGACGGCCTCGCGCTCACGTCCTAAGGTATCATGGACCCAGGCTGTCTGATAGTTGATCTCCGCATCATCAGGATAGGTAGCGACTAAGTCGAGGAGGATGGTTCGGGCCTCCTCCGCACGCCCTGTTGAACGGAGCTCAATGGCTTCCTGTAAACGATCTTGCATTGTCTCTCTTCTCTCCTATCTTCTTGTACGATGAAGTCGATCTCAGTATAACAGATCAGGTTAACAGTGTCGAGCAAGCAAGCACACTTAATGTGAGGATGAGCCAGGTTTATATTAGCACTAACACCTGATTATTGGACTATGTTCACGCGGAAACACAGTCACTACTATCGGACTATCCATGATCTTTCCAGAAGTTGGTAGGCAATTCATCTTGTGCTGCGCGTTCGTCGCTTTCGTTGTCACAAGAGCAACTGTGCTCTCGGGATTTTTTGCGAAGCCATTACACACACTTATACGTCTAGTGTCCGGCTCCAAGAGGTTCTCCGTCAGATTGGCATGGCACTGGAAGGTCAAGCTGGAAGCAGTCCGGGAGATGAATCTGGCATCTCTGGAAGTCGCGCTACGATATTGCGTCTCATCCGAACGACTGAGTTTGTAAGAGAAGTAGCTGCTAAAAAGGTTGGTATCGACCACTGAATTTGGAAACGTGGGCACTGATATGGGAAGCTCGTTTGTGATCTGGAGTATGGAATTCCCGTTGAACTGTTAAGAGAGATTAATTTTAAATCCTCTTAACAGTTCAATGGGCAATCGTCGAGATGATCTATGTAGGCAAACAAAGCGCACGTTTTGTGGTCCGTTTGCGCCAACAGTTGAAAGAAAGGATTGTGGAAGCCAAAACACGTCTGCAAAGAGGTTTTCTTTTGACATTAAGTTGACAATTCCTATTTATTTTCTTGTAAGATATTATAACGCGTGCTTCTTTTCCTTAAACGTTTGGTGTGAAATACTGGCCGAAGCTACCAATCAATTAAGTCAGCAAAGGCTAAAGGAGCCCGGCTCAGATGCAGGTTGAACCAGATACAGAAATTGTGCAAGCTGACTTTGGCTGCCA
>JAABUZ0100000681.1_pt1 | contig 78478 bp, 71 predicted proteins | sample 5562091 | NCBI WGS metagenome assembly JAABUZ01 (sample SAMN12813069, study PRJNA571459) | rock metagenome | isolation source: Antarctica rocks | place: Antarctica: Victoria Land, Linnaeus Terrace sud | collected 2015-12-21
TCTTTGATTGTGACAGTGCCCGGGCCAACTCTGGGGTGGGGGCGATCCGCAGCACCTCTAGCGCGTCGGCGCTGCTCAGGTCATCGAAAGCGACCAGGGCACCCGGGTGGAACTCTCGCAGCGCCGAGCGCAACACCTGGTAGCCGGTTGCCACCAGGGCGGTGACGAACAGTCCCCGGTCGGTCTCGATGCCCACCACCACCTCGCCGGGCTCGTCGACATGACGGCCGGCCAGCTCATGGAAACGGGCGATGCCATCCACCCCCTCGGGAAGACGGCCACCACCGAGGCGCTTGCCGCACTCGTCCTGCATATGCACGTCATGGTGGGCCTGCGCCCAGTCCACCCCTACGAAGATCATTGTGGCTCCTCTCGCTCGACCGGCACCAACACCGAGCCCGAGGACCCCAGCAGCCACCTAATGGATAGTGCTCCAGGCACGACATCCCACCAGCCGTCACGGGAACCTCACCGACCGACAGGGCACGATCTAGACGTAAGGCTCGAAGCCCTGGCGCTTGCAGTGCTCACCTGCCGGCGGCTCAGCTTGACCAGTCTCACCCACCAGGTGGCTGGGGTGGTCGGTCCCCATTAGGCTCACAGGCCGCCATGGCCGCCGCCTCCTCTCCGCCAGCCATTCTGGGACGTGAGGGACTTGAAGTGCAGATCAATGCCAACCGTTACCGCGGCTTTGCCCTGGCTGTCGCCACCGCCGTGGTGGTTGGCGCAGTGGTGGGCTTGGTGACAGGTGTTGGCGTGGCCCTGATCGTCGGGCTGCTCGCCGGCATCGGTACCGCCATGGTGGTGGCGGCTGGCGTGTGGTGGGCAGGCGCGCCTCTGGCCCTGGCCCTCGCCGGAGCCAATCCCACTCATCCGGTTGACCAACCGCGCGCCCACAATCTCCTCGACTCGCTTTGCGCAGGTGCCGGAGTGGCCAAGCCGCGCCTGGCAGTGGTCGATCATCCCAGTATTGACGTCATGGCCGTGGGCCGATCACCGGCCCACGCAACCCTGGTGGTCACCTCGGCGTTGCTGTCGAGCCTGAGCCTGGTCGAGATGGAAGCGATGCTGGCCCACCAGGTGGTCAGGATCAAGGCTGACGACACCTGCCCGGCCACGGCGGCGGTGGCGGGACCGGGTGCCCTGGCCGTACTCGTGCCCTGGGCTGCGAGGTTGGCGGACCGGGCCGCCAGGAGCGCCGAGGCCGAAGTGGCCGGGCGCCGGAGGGCCAGCGGGACCAACGGGGTCGGCGGGGTCAGCGGCGTCAGAGCCGCCGGGGTCAGAGCCGCCGGGCGGTCCGGCGACTACGCCGCCGACCTGGCGGCGGTGGCGCTGACCCGCTACCCGCCGGCGATGGTCTCGGCTCTCGAAAAGGTGCTGGCCAGCCCCCCTCCGGGTGTCCCCAACCCGGCCCTGTCGCGGGCCATCGGTCATCTGTGGACAGCCCGTCCTCACCTGGAGGACCGCATCCGGGCCCTCCGGGAGCTCTGACCAACCAGCGTGGGGGTACAGCCGCGGTCGGCCCGTCGGGCCGGTGGGCGCAGACCACAACGGGCGACTCCGGTGACCCCGACTGCGGACCGCGTGGTGGTCCCGGCGCGGGGGACGGTCCCGGCGCGGGGGGTGGTCCTGGCGCTGGGCGCGGCACTGGTGCTGGCTTCCTGCTCGGCTGCCCAGCGGCCGCCGACCCGGCTTCGCCCGACCACCACCGAGGCACCCAGCACCACCGCTGCGCCCACCTCGCCGCTGACCGGTCTGCCCCCCGCCAACCCGGCCACTCTGTCGCGCCCGGCGGTGATCGTGAAGGTCGACAACGCCCCTGAGGCCAGGCCCCAGAGCGGTCTGGACCAGGCCGATGTCGTGTACGAGGAGGTGGTGGAGGGAGGGGCGACCCGGTACCTCACCGTCTTCCAGTCCCAGGATGCGAGCACCGTCGGCCCGGTGCGTTCGGTGCGCCAGACCGACGCCGACGCGGTGCGTCCCATCGGGGGACTGTTCGCCTATTCGGGCGGGATACCCGCCTTTGTGACCGACGTGCACCGGACCGGTGTGGTCGACGTGGGGGCGGTCGTCGATCCCAACGCTTACCGTCGAGACTCGGGCCGACCGGCCCCCCACAACCTCTATGTCTCCGTGCCGGACCTGCGCAAAAAGACCCCGCCCGCTGCCCTGCCGCCTCCGCCTCTGTTCACCTACCTGGTTCCAGGGGTCACCTTCAACCCAGCTGGGGCCGCTCCCATCAGCCAGCTGCGGGTGCCCGTGAGCACGGCCACCGTGGCCAACTGGAGCTGGGATCCAGCCGGCGGGCTGTGGCACCGGGCCACCAACGGCGCTCCCCAGACGCTGACCGGGGGAGCTCCCATTGCCTTCACCAACGTGATCATCGAGCTGGTGCCATACCACAACACTGGCTTCATCGACCCCTCGGGAGCACCGGTGCCCGATGCCGACGTGGTGGGCACGGGGCCGGCGGTGGTCCTCTCGGCCGGCCGGATGGCCAAGGCCACCTGGACCAAGACGGCCCCCGAGGCTGTGACGAGCTACACCGACGCCTCTGGCGCCCCGATCGCCCTCACCCCCGGTCGCTCCTGGGTGATGTTGGCCCCGACCGGCACGGCGGTCTCCACTGGCTGACGGGTCAGGCGCCGGTACACTTGTCAGGGTGGATGACCGTCCCTCATCAAAATCCTCATCAAAAAGTACCTCCTCCCGCCAGACCTCCACGCCCCGGCTCAAGCGTGGGCTGGCCGAGATGCTGCGGGGCGGGGTGATCATGGACGTGGTGACCGCCGAGCAGGCCAAGGTGGCCGAGGATGCCGGGGCGGTGGCGGTGATGGCCTTGGAGCGGGTGCCAGCCGACATCCGCCGCCAGGGTGGGGTGGCCCGTATGAGCGACCCGGTCCTGGTGGGGGCCATCCAGGCGGCCGTGACCATCCCGGTGATGGCCAAGGCTCGCATCGGGCACTTCGTGGAGGCTCAGGTACTGGAATCGTTGGGAGTGGACTACGTCGACGAGAGCGAGGTGCTGACCCCGGCTGACGAGGCTCACCACATCGACAAGTGGACCTTCTCGGTCCCCTTCGTGTGTGGGGCCACCAACCTGGGCGAGGCCCTCCGGCGCATATCCGAGGGAGCTGCCCTGATCCGTTCCAAGGGAGAGGCAGGCACCGGCAACGTGGTGGAGGCTGTTCGCCACCTCCGCGCCATCCTGAGTGAGATCAGGGCAGTCGGTCGGGCCGACGGATCGGAGCTGTACTCCTGGGCCAAGGCGCTGCAGGCTCCGGTTGGCCTGGTCCAAGAGGTGGCCGAGACCGGTGAGCTGCCGGTGCCGCTGTTCTGTGCCGGTGGCCTGGCCACCCCGGCGGACGCCGCCCTGGTGATGCAGTTGGGCGCCCAGGCAGTGTTCGTGGGTTCGGGCATTTTCAAGAGCGCCGACCCGCCCAAGCGGGCCAGGGCCATGGTGGAGGCCACCACCCATTTTCGCGATCCTGACATCTTGGCCAAGGTCAGCTCGGGCCTGGGGGAGGCCATGCCGGGAGAAGAGATGGGCACCCTCGACGTCCGCCTGGCCGACCGGGGCTGGTAGGTGGTGGCCGCCTTGGTCGGTGGGTTGGGCCAGGTCGGCGGGGATGGCCCGAAAGTGCCGCCAGGTGCCCGGCCAGGACCCGAGACCGACGGTGGGAGTGCTGGCCCTGCAGGGCGACTCCGGGGAGCACGCCAAGGCCCTCGTTGAGGTGGGTGCCCGCCCGGTCGAGGTTCGCCGACCGGCTGACCTGGCCGGGGTGCATGCCCTGGTCCTACCGGGAGGCGAGTCCACCACCGTGTCCATGCTGCTGGAGTCATCCGGGCTGCTGGAGCCGCTGGCCGCCCGGCTGGCCGACGGCATGGCCGTCCTCGGAACGTGCGCCGGGATGATTCTCCTGGCCCGGCGCGTCCTGGACGGCCGGCCCGACCAGCACTGCCTGGGGGTCATCGACATCGATGTGCGCCGCAATGCCTTTGGCCGCCAGCGGGAGTCGTTCGAGTCCTGCCTCGACGTGTCCGGGCTGGATGGCGGCCAACTGCCGGCGGTGTTCATCCGGGCCCCGGCGGTGGAGCGGGCCGGTCCGGGAGTGGAAGTGTTGGCCAGCGTCGAGATGGGTGACGGCGCCCGCCGGGCTGTCCTGTGCCGTCAGGGCCCAGTGATGGTCAGCTCCTTTCACCCCGAGCTGTCCGCCGACCGGCGCCTGCACCAACTGTTCGTGTCCAGCATCCTCGAGCCAAGGAGGGCTTAGCCATGTCAGGTCATTCCAAGTGGGCGACGATCAAGCACCGCAAGGGGGCGGTGGACAAGGCCCGGGGCAAGCTGTTCGCCCGGCTCATCCGCCAGGTGGAGGTGGCGGCCAGGGAGGGAGGGGCGGACATGACCTCCAATTCCAGCCTGCGCTCGATGTTCACCAAGGCCAGGGACGCATCGGTGCCCATCGACACCATCGAGCGGGCCATCAAGCGGGGGACCGGCGAGCTCGAGGGGGTCCGCTACGAATCGGTGTCCTACGAGGGCTACGGCCCGTTGGGAGTGGCATTCCTGGTCGAGTGCCTCACCGACAATCGCAATCGCACGGGTGCCGAGGTGCGTGCCATCTTCAGCCGTAGCGGGGGGTCCATGGCCGAGCCAGGGGCAGTCGCCTGGCAGTTCGAGCGCAAGGGGGTGGTCCTGCTGGCCAAGACCGATGCTCAGTCAAGCGTCGGGGAGGACGAGGTGCTGGCGGTGGCCCTCGAAGCGGGGGCCGAGGACCTGAACGGAGACGGTGACACCTGGGAGCTGACCTGTGAGTCAGGCCAGCTGCCCCGACTGCGGACCGCCCTGGAGCAGGCGGGCATGGTTCCCGAGTCGGCCGAGTCGGCCATGGTGGCAACCACCACGGTGGGGCTGGCCAACGAGGCCGATGCTCGCCGGGTGCTGCGGCTGATCGATGCCCTGGAGGATCACGACGACGTGCAGAACGTCTACGCCAACTTCGACATACCCGAGTCCGTCCTCGAGCTGGTGGAGGCGTGATGGCCGGGCCGGGCGCGGGTGGCCCTGGAGTGGAGGACAGGGCCCCGGATTTTTCACTGGACGGCACCGGTGCCGGCCGGTACTCCCTGGAGGACCTGAGGGCTGGACCAGCGGTGTTGGTGTTCTACCCGGGCGACGAGACATCGGTGTGCACCCACCAGCTGTGCTCCTACAGCGCGGACTTGGCGAGCTTCGAGGGTCTGGGAGCCACCGTATGGGGGATCAGCCCTCAAGACGTGGACAGCCACGAGCGCTTCGTGGCCAAGCACGGGCTGACCATGCCCCTGCTGGCCGACACCGACAAGGCGGTGGGGCGGGCCTACGGCATCGTCGGCCCCGCCGGCTTGTACCGTCGCTCGGTGTTCGTGGTGGACGCCGCTGGCGTCATCCGCTACGTCCACCGGGCCCTGGTGGGGCTCACCTACCGGCCCACGGCCGAGCTGGTGGATGCCGTGAGGATGGCCAAGTCCCCCGCCTGACGCCAGCCCATTTGCCGTGAGCAGCGTGTCGTGAGCAGCGTGTCGTGAGCAGCGTCTATCACTTCGTCACCGAATGGCGGGTTGCGGGCTCAGTCGACCAGGTGAGGGAAGTCTTCTCCGACGCCGAGTCACTGACGCGCTGGTGGCCGGCTGTGTACCTCGGGGCCCGGGTGGTGACTGAGGGGGCGCCGGACGGCGTCGGTCGCCAGGTCGCCGTGTACACCACCGGTTGGTTGCCGTACACGCTTCGCTGGACCATGCACGTAACCGAGCCGCTGACCGATGCCGGGTTCGCGCTCGAGGCCACGGGGGACTTCGTGGGCGCGGGCCGGTGGCGTCTGGCAGCCGACGGTCCCGAGGTGGTGGCCACCTACGACTGGCGAATTCGCGCCACCAAGCCATTGCTCAGCTGGCTCAGCTGGATCCTCAAGCCGGCCTTTGCCGCCAACCACCAATGGGCCATGCGTCGGGGCGAGGAGAGCCTTCGCTTGGAGCTGCGCCGACGTCGAGCAGTCGATGACGACCAACGTCGCCGGGTGCCGCCGCCACCACCGGCCACCTTTGGCTGGATGGTCCACTGGCCGGGGGCAAATTCCCCGCTGGTCTGACTAACTGCGCTAACCTCGAACTCGTGTTCGTACACTGCTCCGCAGGGGCAGCTGAAGGGCTTCGGCCCACCGACTTCGTGCTGGGCATCGACCCGGGGGTCTCTCGGTGTGGGTACGGGTGTGTCAGGGGCGGCCCGGACGGCCCGGTAGCGGTGTCGGCTGGGGTCATCACCACCAGCCCGGCCACTGCCCTGCCCGAGCGGCTGGCCGAGCTGGCGGCTGAGCTGGAGGCGCTGGTGGCCGAGTTGGAGCCGGCCGCGGTGGCGGTGGAGCGGGTCTTCTTCCAGACCAACGCCCGCACCGCCATGTCGGTCGGCCAGGCCAGCGGCTTGGCCCTGGTGGCGGCGGCCGACGCCGGGTGTGAGGTGGCCCAGTACACCTCCAACGAGGTCAAGCTGGCGGTGGCCGGGTACGGAGGTGCCACCAAGGATCAGGTCCAGCGCATGGTGGCCACCCTCCTGGGCCTGCCGGCCTCGCCCCGGCCGCCCGACGCGGCCGACGCCCTGGCATTGGCCCTGTGCCACCTCACCATCGCCCCCCGGCTGGCTCGCCTGGAGGCGGCCGACGCCCGACGCCGGGCCACCCGATGATCGGGTCGCTGCGGGGGATCCTGCTTGACCGTCTGGACACGGGGGAGGCGTTGGTCGAGGTGGGCGGGGTGGGCTACCGGGTGATGGTGGCGGCTCCCACCCTGGCCGCCCTGGGCGAGCTGGGCGAGGCGGTGTTCCTCCATGTCCATACTCATGTACGGGAGGACGCCATCATCCTCTACGGCTTCTCCGACCGGGACCAGCGATCGTGCTTCGAAGCCCTGATTGGCGCCCATGGGGTCGGGCCGTCGCTGGCCCTGGCCATCCTGTCCATCCACCGGCCCTCCGCTCTGCGCCGGGCGGTGATGACCGGTGACGCCGATGCGCTCGTCATGGTGCCCGGCGTGGGCGCCAAGACGGCGGCCCGCCTGCTCATCGAGCTGGAGGCCCGTCTGGACCTGCCCCCCGACAGAGGTGAACCGGGCCCAGAGGGCGGGGCCAAGGGTGCGGTGGGTGAGGTACGGGCGGCCCTGGCCGGCCTGGGCTATGGCCCCGACGAGGTCCACTTGGCCCTGCGAGCGCTGCCCGACGAGGGTGCGGTGGAGGATCTGCTCCGGGCCGCCCTGCGGGAGCTGGCGGGAGCCCGGTGACCCAGGTGCGACAGTGAGCCCCCGGCGGGAGACCCTGCCGCCGTCGGAACCCCGGCCGTCCTCGGAGGTCAGCCAACGGGTCCTGGATCCCGAGGCCGAGCCGGTGGAGGTGGCCGAGGAGGTCGGCCTGCGCCCTCGCCGGCTGGCCGAGTTCGTCGGCCAGGCCCAGGTCAAGAACCACCTCGGCATCCTGTTGGAGGCAGCCCGGCGCCGGGAGCAGGCGGCCGACCACCTCCTGTTCGCCGGGCCGCCGGGGTTGGGCAAGACCAGCCTGGCCGGCATCGTGGCCACCGAGATGGGAGTGGGGTTGCGTATCACGTCGGGGCCGGCCCTGTTGAGGGGGGGGGACCTGGCCGCCATCCTCAGCGACCTGCGGGAGGGCGATGTCCTGTTCATAGACGAGGTCCACCGGTTGGGTCGGGCAGTGGAGGAGGTCCTCTACCCGGCTATGGAGGACTTCCAGCTCGACATCGTCATCGGCAAGGGGCCCACGGCCCGCTCCATCCGCCTGGACCTGCCCCGCTTCACCCTGGTGGCGGCCACCACCCGCACCGGCCTGATGACCGGGCCCCTCCGGGACCGCTTCGGCCTGGTGGCCCGGTTGGACTACTACGACCCGAGCGAGCTGGAGGCGATCGTGTCCCGCGCCGCCCGCATTCTCGGAGTGGACATCGACCAGGCGGGAGCGGCCGAGATAGCCCGGCGGTCCCGAGGCACGCCCCGCATTGCCAACCGGCTCCTGCGCCGGGTCCGCGACTTCGCCGAGGTGAGGGCGGACGGCAGGGTGACGCTGGAGAGCGCGGCGCAGGGCCTGGCCCTGTTCGGGGTGGACGACCTGGGTCTCGACAAGGTGGACCGGGCCATCCTGGAGGCCCTTTGCCGGCGCTTCTCCGGCCGCCCGGTTGGGCTGTCCACCCTGGCGGTCTGCGTGGGGGAGGAGCCCGAGACGGTGGAGGACGTGTACGAGCCCTTCCTGCTGCAGCAGGGCCTGCTGATGCGCACCGCCCGCGGCCGGATGGCCACCCCGGCGGCCTGGTCTCACCTGGGGGTGACACCGCCCCCCGAGGCGCCCACCCTGTTCGGCCAGGCAAGTGCCTGAGGGCGAGCGACTCCTGGGGGCAGGGACTGGCCTGGGGAAGGGACCGCCAGAGCTACGAGCCGGCGGATCTGGGTGGCCTATGGCTTGGCGGCCGGTTTGGGTGGGCGGAGCAACTGGCCGCGGATCTCGGCGGCGGCTTCGGTCGCCAGCCACGCGGAGTAGGCACCCACCTCGTCGGCGGTCAACCACTCCGGTGGCCCCTTGGGCCGGGAACGGGTGATCACCGGGCCGAGGTAGAGGCTGTTGACCCGGACGTTCGGCTCCTCGGCCGAGAGTGCCCTGAACAACCCGAGTACGCCCGCAGCGGTCACGGTGGACAGCGAGGCACCGGGTACCGGGGACTCGGCCGTGTCCCCGATCACCATCTGGTAGGAGGCGCCTGGTCGGTCCCTGAGCGCAGGCACCAGGGCCCGGGCCAAGAGAAAGTGGGTGGTGAGATTGGCGTCGAGCACACGCGTCCACTCGTCCGGGTCGACCTCCACCAACAGGCTGTTCTGCCACCAGCCGCCCACGGCCGCCACCACCGCATCCAATGGTCCGACGTTCTCGGCCACCGCACCCACCAGACGCTCGGCGCCTCCGAGATTGGCGATGTCGCTCACCAATCCGTGCAGCCCAGGGGGATGGCCCAGTCTCTCCCGCAGTGAAGCCAGGCGCTCGGCTTGGCGTGAGGGCACCACCACCCGGGCCCCGAGGTTCAAGAAGGCGCGGACGACACCCTCGCCGATCGCTCCGGCCCCCCCGGCTACCAGCGCCACTCGCCCGGCCAGATCGGTCATCAGTGGCAACGGTACGCCAAACTGCGATCCCATTGCCCCTGCGGAGCAGGCTGCCTACGCTCGCTGGGGTGGATGGCGAGGATGACGCCGCCTCAGGTGGACCGGGACCAGCCACCTCTGGCGGCGGGGAACCACCCACCTCCGGAAGCGCAGGTATGGCTGCCTTCGACTACTACCTGCCTGCCGCGGCAATCGCCCAGGAACCGGTGGAGCCCCGCACGGCGGCCCGACTCTTGGTGGCCACCGATCCCACCGGTGCCGTCGATCACCGCCGGGTGGCCGACCTGGCGGAGCTCTTGGCCCCCGGAGACGTGGTGGTGGTGAACGACACCCGGGTTCGCCCAGCCCGCCTGCGCCTGCGCAAGGAGACCGGAGCCAACATCGAGCTCTTGTTGATCGAGCGGACAAGAGACGGGGACTGGGAGGCGCTGGTGCGCCCGGGCCGGCGGGTCGCACCCGGAACGGTGCTGTTCCAGGGCCAGGTGGCGGTGGCCGAGGTCGGCCAGCCGGCGCCGGCTCACGGCGGTCGTGAGTGGGCCAGGGATGGACGACGGCTGGTGCGCATTTTCGATCCAGAATTGGCCGACGAGGTAGGTGAGGTGGCGCTGCCCCCCTACATTCGTCGGCCGCTGGCCGACCCCGAGCGTTACCAGACCGTCTATGCTCGCCGGCCCGGCTCGGTGGCCGCCCCCACCGCTGGCCTGCACCTGACGACCGGCCTGCTGGATACGGTCCGAGCGGTAGGAGCACAGGTGGTGAGCGTGGATCTGGTGGTGGGTCTGGACACCTTTCGCCCGATGTCCGGGGCTGGCCCGGAGGACCACGTGATGCACAGCGAGGCCTATACGGTGCCGGTAGCGACCTGGGAGGCCTGCCAGACGGCCAAGCGGGTGGTGGCGGTGGGGACCACCACCGTGCGGGCCCTGGAATCGGCAGCTGCCACGGGCGAGATGGAGGGCCGGACATCCTTGTTCATTCGCGGCTCCTATCCATGGCGGGTGGTTGACGTCCTCATGACCAATTTCCACCTGCCGCGCTCGTCGTTGCTGGTGATGGTGCAGGCGTTCTATGGGCCGGGGTGGAGAGAGCTGTACAGTCTCGCTCTGACTGAGGGTTACCGCTTCCTCTCCTTTGGCGACGCCATGCTGCTGGCCCGTAGATGACCATCAAGCTGAGGGTTGACGCCGTCGACGGGGCGGCCCGGGTTGGCCGTATAGAGACGCCAAGAGGCGCATTTTCGGTTCCCGCCTTCATGCCGGTGGGGACCCGCGGCGCCGTGAGGGCCCTGTCCGGTGCCGACCTGGAGACCCTCGGCGCCGAGGTGATGCTGGCCAACACCTATCACCTCATGTTGCGCCCGGGCGCTGACGTGGTGGCTGGGCTGGGGGGCCTGCATGCCTTCACGGGGTGGTCGGGGCACCTGCTGACCGACTCAGGCGGGTACCAGGTCTACTCCCTGGGGCCCAAGGTGGACGATGATGGGGTGAGCTTCCGCTCAGTCTACGACGGCTCCAGCTACCGGCTGACCCCCGAGGGCGCCGTGAGGATCCAGGAGCAGCTGGGGGCCGACATCCAGATGGTGCTCGACGTCTGCCCTGCCCTGCCGTCGCCCCCCGAGGTCCTGCGCCTGGCGGTGGAACGCACCGCGACCTGGGCGGCCAGGGCCAAGCGGGCCCACCGGCGGGATGGTCAGGCGCTGTTCGGGATCGTGCAGGGGGGAGCCGACGAGACCCTTCGGGCGGAGAGCGCCCGACGCACGGTGGAGCTGGAATTTGACGGGTACGGGATCGGGGGACTGGCGGTGGGGGAAGGCCCCCAGGCGCGCCTGGGAGCCCTGGGTTCGGCGGTGACCGAGCTGCCGGCCGATCAGCCCAGGTACCTGATGGGAGTGGGCGATCCGGTGGGCCTGGTGGAGGCAGTGGCCATGGGCGTGGATCTCTTCGACTGCGTAGCCCCCACCCGCTGGGCCCGCCACGGTCGGGTGTTGAGTGCCACAGGGCCGCTTCAGCTGCGCAATGCCGCCTTTGGGTCGGACCCTGGCCCCCTCGATCCAGGATGCAGTTGCCCAACGTGTGCCCGGTGGTCGCGGGCCTATCTTCGCCACCTGCTCATGGTGGGGGAGCCGACTGCCCTGCGCTTGTTGAGCCTTCACAACCTGGCCTGGACCTTCGACCTCATGGAGAGAGTTAGGAATTCGATACGACGAGGCAGCCTGGCCAGCCTGCACCGAGAGGTGGTCGCAGTGTGGGGGCCCGTACCGGCCGGCTCGTCTCAATAGCCGGGGCGAGGCTTGGTATCAAACGCCGGCGGCTAGTGGGCTAGCCTGAGGTGTCCGCCCCGTTGGTGGAACCAGCCAATGAACTCTCTGATCCTCCTACCCATTCTCGCCGTTGTCTTTTACCTGCTCCTGATCCGGCCCCAGCAGCGCCGGGCAAGCCAGCAGAAGCAGTTGCTGTCGGCGCTGTCAGTGGGGGAGGAGGTGGTCACCGCCGGAGGAGTGTTCGGCACGGTGACCGACCTGGACTCGGAGCGGATGTGGCTGGAGGTGGCGCCGGGTGTGACCATCGTCTTCCTGCGCCAATCCCTTGCCCGGCGTCTGACGGAGCGGGGGGCGCCCCCTGCGGGCACCGACCCGGACGACATGGTGTCGGAGTGGGATCGGGGCGACCCGATGACGGGGCCAGAGCCGGCCGTTGAGGCCGCTCCGGAGGCCCCCGTCGCCCAGGAGCCGGAGTCTTCCGGTGATCCAGAGGGCTCCGTCGGACCCGGCGCTGGCTCTCCCACTGATCCGGCATCCGCCGGCGATCCGGCGGCCGCTCCGGAGGGCCACCAGGCGCCCCTGGGGGATTCGGCCGATGCGGTGGGCCATCCTGGGACAGGCGAGCGGAGGCTCCCGGAGGATCAAGGTGGTGAGCCGCAGCCGCCGACGGCGCCGGAGGAGGGCAAATCAGCGGCCCCGCCGGGGCGGGCCACTGGCGAGCCGGGCACCGGCGGGCCGGGCACCGGCGGGCCGGCCACCGGCGGGCCGGCCAAGCCACCACCCAGCGACGTATGAAGCGCTCGACCCTGTGGGCCTACGTACTGGGGACGTTCGTCGTCTGCTTCGGGGCCTTGGCAGCCACCTTGTCCCTGGGCTACGCCCCTCAGCTGGGCCTCGACCTGCAGGGCGGCGCGTCGGTCGTCTACAAGCCAGCCCACCCCGTCCCCATGGACACCTTGGACCAGGCCATCGCCATCATCCGCAACCGGGTGGACGGCCTGGGGGTAGCCAACCCCAACATCGGCCGCCAAGGCGACAACATCGTCGTCCAGCTACCGGGGGTGAAGAACGCTCAGCGGGCGCTGCAGATCGTGGGCCAGACCGCTCAGTTGGAGTTCCGCCAGGTGCTTTGCCCAGCACCGGCCTACTCCCCGCCGGCTCCGGGGGCTCCGGCTCCAGCGACCACTGTTCCCAGCTGCACGACGGCCAACCTGGCCCAGGTGCCGACCACGTCACGCAGCCTGGACAAATCCGGTGCCACTGTGTTGCTTCCAGTGAGCTCGGCCAGTGGGGGTGGACGTCAGGTACTTGGGCCGGCTCTGGCCAGCGGGACCATCATCAAGACGGCCAACGCCGCCCTCAGCCAGCAGAACGGGACTTGGCAGATCAACTTCAGCTTGACCAGTCCGGGCTCGGCCACCTTCGACTCCATCGCCAATGTCACCTACCAAAAGCAGCTCGGCATAGTCCTCGACGGTCTGGTCGAGTCCGCCCCCACCATTAATTCCCAGAGCTTTGGCGGTCAGGGCCAGATCACTGGCACCTTCACCGAGGCCCAGGCCAAGAATCTGGCACTGGAGCTGCGCTACGGGGCCCTACCCGTCCAGCTCCAGCAGCAGACGGTGCAGACCATCTCGCCCACCCTGGGAAAGTCATCCCTACAGGCGGGGCTGATTGCCGGCCTGGTTGGTCTGGCCCTGGTGCTGGCCTACACCGTTCTTTACTACCGGGCCCTTGGTGTCGTGGTGCTGCTGGGCCTGATCACGACCGCTGCCCTCCTGTGGGCCATCGTCTCGGTCCTGGGGGTGACGCTTGACCTGTCCGGGGTCACCGGCCTAGTCGTCTCGGTAGGCATCACGGTGGACTCCTACGTGGTCTACTTCGAACGCCTTAAAGACGAGGTAAGGGCGGGACGGACGGTGCGTACGTCGGTGGACAAAGGGTTCACCCGTGCGTTTCGCACCATCTTGGCTGCCGACCTGGTGTCTTTGATAGGTGCCGCCCTGCTCTACCTGCTCTCGGTCGCTCAGGTGAAGGGATTCGCTCTCTACCTGGGACTTTCTACCCTGCTCGACGTGGCCAGCGCCTATCTGTTCACCCGGCCGTTGGTCATCCTGCTGGGCCAGAGCCGCCTGTTCACCGAGACTCGCTGGCTGGGAGTAGCCAGGGGCCTGGCTGTCCCCGAACGGCCCGTCGCCCCAAGTCCTGCACCTGTCACCACCGGCAGTCGGACATGAGCACGGTACCGACCTCGGTGCCGCCCCCGGCGACCGGGCCGGGGCGGCCCAGGATCTGGTCCCGGCTCTACCGGGGCGAGACGGCGTTCAACTTCATTGGGCGCCGGCGGATCTGGTTCGCCATCTCTACGGTGGTGATCCTCATCGGCTTGGTCTCGCTGGCCACGAGGGGCCTCAACTTCGGCATCGACTTCAAGGGAGGTACGTCCTGGCAGGTCCCGACCAGGACCGTCAGCGTGGCCCAGGCCCGCAGCGCGGTGGGGTCCCTTGGCGTGGCCGAGGCGACCGTCGAAACCCTGGGAAGCGGCGCCAACCGGACCCTCGAGGTCCAGGCCGACCTGGCCCGTCTGGGGTCTAGTGCCCACCAGGCCCATCTCCAGCAGGAGGTGAGCGCCAAGCTGGCTGGCCTGGCCCATGTGGCGCCCTCGGATGTCAGCATCAACGATGTGGGCCCCACCTGGGGGAGCAACATCACCAACAAGGCCCTGGAGGCGCTGGTCGCCTTTTTCTTGGGCATCAGCTTGTACATCACTCTGCGCTTCGAGTGGAAGATGGCAGTGGCTGCCATTGCCGCGGTGGTCCACGACATCTTGGTGACGGTCGGCATCTACTCGCTGTCAGGATTCCAGGTCACCCCGGCCACCGTGGTCGCCTTCCTCACCATCCTCGGGTACTCCCTGTACGACACCATCGTCGTGTTCGACCGCGTCCAGGAGAACACCAGGGGAGGCATGGGCACCTCGGGAAAGCTCACCTACTCCGACACGGTGAACCTGTCCATGAACCAGGTGCTCATGCGGTCCATCAACACCTCCCTGGTGGCCATCCTGCCCATCCTCTCGGTCCTGGTGATCGGAGCCGAAGTCCTTGGCGCCACCACCTTGCGTGAGTTCGGCCTGGCACTGTTCATCGGTCTGACCACCGGGGCCTACTCCTCGATCTTCGTGGCCTCGCCCCTGCTGGCCATCCTCAAGGAGCGCGAGCCTCGCTACGTCGCCATCCGACAGCGTCTGGAGGCCAGGGGCGATGCTCTGACCCTCCTGACCCCAGCGGCGGCCGCCCTGGCCGGCGCCAGCCAGGGTGGCGACCGAGCGACCGCCGGGACCAGAGCGGGAACCGGGACCAGGCCGGGATCCCGGTCGGGCGCACCCAAGTCCAAAGTGGCGACCCGTCCGGCCGCTTCCCGACCAGGAAGCCGACCAGGCGGCGGCCCTGTTCCCAAGCCGACGCGGGGTGGTGCCCGTCCAGGTCGACCAGCATCGTCCGGCGCCCAAGGGGGAAACGGCGCGGCACCCAGAACGGCCGGCGAGGGCGGTGGGGCGGCCACCCAGGAGGTAGGCCGGGACACCGGCTTCGGTGACCCACCAGAGACGGTCCTCCTGCGCCCCGGTGGGGCGTCACAGGCCGGCTCGACCAACGGCCCACCAGGGCCCAACGGCCCACCAGGGCCCAACGGCCCACCAGGGGCCGACGGCATGGCTGGGCAATCTGGTGCGGCATCATCCGCCGCCCCGATGGCTGCGCCCGAGCCGAACCACGGTGTCGGGGGCAACGGCCCTGGTGCGGGCGATGGAGCTGGTGGAGGATCGGCTCGCCCGGCCGGTGCCCAAGCCTCCAAGCCCTCCGGTCAGGTGCGCCGGCCGCCGCCCCGGTCCCGCAAGAAGGGCAAGCGGCGCCACTAGTGCTGGGACCAGCAGGCTGCTGGTCCCGGGGGCCTGTCGGGCCGGTACCCTGGCAGCCATGGGTGCCGACGCCAGCTGGTTGAAAGACCACATCAGGGACGTCGCTGACTTCCCCCGGCCCGGCATCGGGTTCAAGGATCTGACGCCGCTGCTGGGCCATGCGGGGGCCCTGCGCTTCAGTGTGGATGCTCTGGTCGGACACTTCTCCTCCAGCCAGGTGGACAAGGTGGTAGGTATCGAGGCCCGTGGCTTCATCGTGGCCGCGCCGGTGGCCTACTGCCTGAGAGCCGGGTTCGTGCCGGTTCGCAAGCCGGGCAAGCTGCCTTGGCGGGTCGAGAGCCGCCGGTATTCCCTGGAGTATGGGAGCGACTGCCTGGAGGTGCACGCCGATGCCCTGGCACCTGGCGACTCGGTGCTGGTCGTCGACGACGTCCTGGCCACCGGGGGAACGGCGGCGGCCGCCGTCGGCCTGGTGGAGCGGTTGGGGGCCGAGGTGGTCGGCCTGGGCGTCGTCGCCGAGTTGGTCGGACTGGGCGGTCGCCAGCGACTGGCCGATCATCGCGTCGTCTCCCTGATCAGCTACGAGACGATCAACGACCACACGGTCCTGGCCGTCTCGCCCGGCCACGCGGCCCACACCGTCCCAGCCGCCGGCCGGTAGGAACGGAGGCGAGTTGGTGCTCCCAACTGTGGACCGGGTCCTGCCGTGGAGGCGTCAGGTGGTGCCGGTGACGCCCAGCACGCCCGTGGTTCGAGCATTCCTGGCCCGCCGGCCCAAGGCCGACACGGCCCTGATCATCAGGGCCTACGAGGTGGCCAAGAAGGCCCATGCCGGCCAACTGCGCCAGTCCGGCGAGGAGTACATCAGCCATCCATTGGCGGTGGCCACCGTCGTGGCCGAGCTGGGCCTGGATGACGTCACCATTGCGGCCGCCCTCCTGCACGACGCAGTGGAAGACACCGAGGTGTCGCTGGATCAAGTGACGCTTGATTTTGGCCCGGCAGTGGCTGCGATAGTGGACGGCGTTACCAAGCTGGATCGGCTTCATTTTGAATCCAGAGAGGAGCAACAGGCCGCGTCGATTCGCAAGATGCTGGTGGCCATGGCCAAGGACTGGCGGGTTCTCATGATCAAGCTGGCCGACCGGCTGCACAACATGCGAACCATCGCCGCCATGGCGGAGCCCAAGCAGCGCCGGACCGCCCAGGAGACGCTGGACATCTACGCCCCGCTGGCCCACCGCTTGGGTATCGAGGAGATCAAGTGGCAGCTTGAAGACCTGGCCTTTGCCACTCTGCATCCCCGCCGCTACGCAGAGATCGAGCAGATGGTGGCCCTGCGCTCCCCCGAGCGGGACATCTACCTGGCTCAGGTGATCGAGTCGGTCAGAGAGCAGCTGGGCTCGCTGGGGGTGGTTGCCGAGGTGACCGGACGGCCCAAGCACTTCTGGAGCATCTACGAGAAGATGGTGGTGAAGGCCAAGGAATTCGACGATATCTATGACCTGGTGGGTATCAGGGTCCTGGTGGCTACCGAAAAAGACTGCTGGGCTGCATTGGGCTCTATCCACGCCATATGGAGCCCGGTACAGGGACGATTCAAAGACTACATCAACACGCCTAAGTTCAACCTTTATCAGTCCATTCATACCACCGTGGTGGGCCCCCAGGCCAAGCCGCTGGAAGTGCAGATCCGCACCGGCGAGATGCACCACCGGGCCGAGTACGGCATTGCCGCCCACTGGGACTACAAGACCGGCCCGGGAGGCCGTCCGATGGGCAGGACCGGCCCGGGAGGCCGTCCGATGGGCAGGACCGGCCCAAGTGGTCCGGACGTGGGCAAGGGGGGCCCGGCAGCCTTGGCCGCCGGCAGGACCGGCCAGTTCGACCCTGGCCCGAATGGTGTCGGCCCGCAAGCGACCGGCCCCACCGGGATGGGTTGGCTGCAACGGATCGCCGACTGGCAGCAGGAGACGCCCAATCCGGCAGAATTCCTGGAGACCCTCAAGCTCGATCTCGAGCAGGACGAGGTCTATGTCTTCACCCCCAAGGGCAAGGTCATCACCCTGCCGGCGGGCGTCACCCCGGTCGACTTCGCCTATGCCATCCACACCGAGGTTGGGCATCGCTGCATCGGGGCCAAGGTCAATGGCCGCCTCGTTCCTCTCGACTCACGCCTGGGCTCAGGTGACAACGTCGAGGTGGTCACCTCCAAGGCGCCAACCGCCGCCCCTTCCCGGGACTGGTTGCAAACAGTGGTCACTCCCCGGGCTCGCAACAAGATCCGTCAGTGGTTCAGCCGGGAGCGCCGGGAGGATGCCATCGAGACGGGGAAGGAGGAACTGGTCAGGGAGCTGCGCCGGGAAGGGCTGCCGGTCCAAAAGCTGGCCGCTTCGCCATCCCTGGCGGCCCTGGCCGAGTCGATGAGCTATCTCGACGTGGAGGCTCTGTACGCGGCCATTGGCGAGGGTCATGTCTCTGGCCGGTCGGTGGCCCAGCGCCTGGCCCGTGAGCTGCGAGGGGGCGAGCACGACGAGCAGCTGCCGAGCACGGCGCGGACCCCTCGGCGGCCCAGCCGGCGCCAGGCCGCCGGCGTGTACGTGGAGGGTCTGGACGACGTGATGATCCGCCTGTCACGGTGCTGCACCCCGGTCCCAGGGGACGAGATCATGGGCTTCGTGACCAGGGGACGGGGCGTATCGGTCCACCGGGCCGACTGTGCCAACGCCATATCCCTCGCTGGGGGCACCAAGGAGCGCCTCATCGAGGTGGAGTGGGACCAGGAGCAGTCCGGATCGTTCGTGGTCGCCATCGAAGTCAGGGCGCTGGACCGCTCGCGCCTGTTGTCCGACGTGTCCCGAGTGCTGGCCGAGCACCACTTCAACATCTTGTCCTGCTCCACCAACACCGACGCCGACCGGGTGAGCCGCATGCGCTTCGAGTTCGAGCTGGCCGACCCCGGTCACCTTGACTCGGTGCTCGGTTCTCTCAAGCGCCTGGACAGCGTGTTCGACTCCTACCGGATGCTTCCGGGCCAGAGCTCGTCCGCCGGCTGAGCCACCGGCGACCACGCCACTAACCTTCGCTCGTGGCCAACACCGCCCAGGCCTTCCAGGCCCCCACCGGGACCCGTGACGTGCTGCCCCCCGGATCGCGGCGCTGGGAGGCGTTGGTGAACGCCTTCGCCGGTCTGGCCGATCGGGCTGGGTATGGGTTGGTCATCAGCCCATTGTTCGAGGACGTCAGGGTGTTCGTGCGAGGCATGGGCGAAGGCACCGACGTGGTGAGCAAGGAGATGTACGAGCTGGAGGACAAGGGCGGTCGTCACCTGGCCCTGCGCCCCGAAGGGACCGCATCGGTGGTCCGGGCCTTCGTCGAGCACCGGCCGGCACTGGTGTGGAAGGCGTGGTACGCGACTCCCGCCTTTCGTTACGAGCGGCCCCAGGCGGGGCGCCTGCGCCAGCACCACCAACTCGGGGTCGAGGCCCTGGGCACCGACGATGCCGACCTGGACACCGAGGTGATTGCCCTGGCTGGGAGTCTGTATGCCATGTTGGGCCTGAGTCGGGTGGAGCTGCGGCTGGGCTCGCTGGGGGACGCCTCATGTCTGCCGGCTTACGCCGAGGCGCTGGTGGCCTTCCTTGATGGCGTGGCTGGCGAGCTCTGTGGCGAGCATGCGTCCCGGTACCGGGCCAACCCGCTGCGCGTGCTGGACTGCAAGAAGGAGGAATGCCGCAAGGCAACCGCTGGCGCGCCTTACCTGCTTGATCGGCTCTGCCCCGGTTGTGCCACCCATTTCGCCCGGGTGCGCGAGGGGCTCGACCGCCTCGGGGTTCGGTACGTGGTGGACCATCGCCTGGTACGCGGCTTCGACTACTACACCCGGACGACCTTCGAATTCGTGGGACTGGCCCTGGAGGCGGCCCAGAACGGGGTCGGTGGGGGAGGTCGCTACAACGGCCTGGTGGAGGCGCTGGGCGGCCCACCCACGCCGGGCATCGGCTTTGGTATCGGGATCGAACGACTACTGCTGGCATGCGACGCCGAGGGCGTCTTCCCCGTGGGCGGCCCGAGTCTGGCCGCCTACGTGGTCGACCTGACCGGCGGCCAGGTGGCCAGAGATCTCACCCATGAGCTGCGGGCAGCCGGGCTGGGTGCCGACCGGGCCTTTGACGATCGTTCCCTCAAGGCGCAGCTCAAGGCGGCCGATCGCTCGGGCGCGGCGGTGGCGGTGATCGTCGGGCCCGACGAGGTGGCGGCCGGCACGGTCACCCTGCGCCCATTGCGGGCGGCTGACACAGGTGGCCACCAGGAGCAGGTGCCGCGAGAGGCACTGGTGGAGAGGGTCGGTCAGCTGGCCCAGGGCGCCAAGTCGTGACCTCTGTACCGCCTTCCGCGGCCGTACCGCCTCCCGCGGCGGCCGGACTGCGAAGTGATTACTGCGGCGACCTCCGACTCGAAGATGTGGGCCGTCAGGTGCAGCTGTGCGGATGGGTGGCCCGGCGGCGGGAGCACGGGGAGCACCTGGCCTTTATCGACCTCCGGGACCACCGCGGTGTCGTGCAGTGCGTGGTGGACGGGGCCCACGACCTCCGCCTCGAGTACGTGGCCAGGGTGGGCGGGACGGTGCGGGCCAGGCCGGGGGGGACGGTCAACCCCGAACTGCCCACCGGGGAGTTGGAGGTGGGGGACTGCAGCGTGGAGATCCTGTCCAAGGCCGAGGTCCCGCCCTTCCCAGTAACCGACCGGGTGGAGGCTGACGAGGTGGTTCGCCTGCGTCACCGCTATGTGGATCTGCGCCGGGACCGCATGCAGGCCAACCTGCGCCTGCGGGCCAGGATCAACGCGGCCCTGCGGTCGGCCATGGATGCTCAGGGCTTCGTGGAAGTGGAGACGCCGCTGCTGTGGACCCCCACGCCCGAAGGGGCCAGGGAGTTTGCGGTCCCGTCCCGCCTGCAGCCGGGCGCCTTCTATGTCCTGCCCCAGAGCCCTCAGATCGCCAAGCAGCTCCTGATGGTGGGTGGCATGGACCGCTATTACCAGATCGCCAGGTGCATGAGGGACGAGGACCTGCGCTCCGACCGACAGTTCGAGTTCACCCAACTCGACCTGGAGGCGTCGTTCCTCGACCGGGACGACATCTTGGCGTTTGTGTCCCGGGCCGTGCTGGACGCGGCCGAAGCGGCCACCGGCGAGCGCCCACCCCCCATCGAGTCCATGACGTGGGCTGCAGCCATGGACCGCTACGGCACCGACAAGCCTGACCTGCGCTTTGCCATGGAGCTGGTGGATTTGGGCGCGGTGGTGGCCGACAGCGAATTTCGAGCGCTACGGGCACCCTGCGTGAAGGGGATGCGGGTGCCTGGTCAGGCGGGTCTGAGCCGGTCCCGCCTGGACGCCCTGGTGGAGCGGGCCAAGGCCCTGGGGGCCAAGGGCCTGGTGTGGGCCCGGGTGACTGAGGGCGGCAGTGGGAGCGGCTTGGACCTGGAATCGCCGGTGGCCCGCTTTCTCAGCCCGGTCGAGCGGTCGGGGATGGTCGCCGCGGTGGACGCCCGAGCTGGCGATCTGATGCTGGTGGTGGCCGATGAGCACGCCCGGGCCTGCACGGTGCTCGGTCAGCTCCGCCTCGATCTGGGACGACCACCGGTGGGGGAGGGGTCCCACCGTTACGCATGGGTGGTGGACTTTCCCCTCTTCGAGGGTCTCGACGATCTGGGTCACCCGATCCCAGCCCATCACCTGTTCACCATGCCCCATCCCGACGACCTCGACCGCCTGGATGCCGATCCGCTGGCGGTACGGTCCCAGGCTTACGACCTGGTACTCGATGGCTGGGAGCTGGGGTCGGGCAGCATCAGGATCCACCGGGCCGACATCCAGGCCCGGATCTTCTCCACCCTCGGGATCTCTGAGGCCGAGGCCGAGGCCCGGTTCGGGTTCCTGCTCGGTGCCCTGCGCTACGGTGCTCCGCCCCACGGAGGGTTCGCCTTGGGGATCGACCGGCTCACTGCCCTCCTGGCGGGGGAGGAGAACATTCGGGAGGTCATCGCCTTCCCCAAGACCCAGTCGGGGGCTGACCCCATGACCGGGGCACCCAAGGCACTTGCCGACCAGGCGTTGGCACAGTTGGGCATTCGCCTGGCACCCCGACCGGCCTGAGGTGACCGAAGCCGGGATGGCCGGGCCCCCGCTTGAGCCAGCTGGGCAGCTGTTCGAGCCAGCCGGCGAGCCCCGTCCGTCCTCCCATTCCGCTCCCCTGGGGGCCCACGCCCCCCTGGCTGCCCGCCTGCGTCCGCGCACCCTGGACGACATGGTGGGCCAGGTCCATCTGTTGGGGCCAGGAGCGCCGTTGCGGGCCCTCATCGAGGCCGACGCGGTCTCGTCGGCCATCCTGTGGGGGCCGCCCGGCACGGGCAAGACCACGCTGGCCCGCCTCATGGCCGAGACCAGCGACAAGGGCATGGTCGAGCTGTCGGCGGTGAACGCCGGGGTGAAGGATCTGCGCCAGGTCATCGATGCTGCCCGACGCCGGCCGGGGGGCACCATGTTGTTCCTCGACGAGGTCCATCGGTTCAACAAGGCCCAGCAGGACGCCTTGCTGCCGGCGGTCGAGAACGGCCTGGTGGTCCTGGTCGGAGCCACCACTGAGAATCCCTTCTTCGAGCTCAACCCTCCCTTGTTGAGCCGCTCTACCCTGTTTCGCCTGGAGGCCCTTTCCGCGGCTGACGTGCGCATCCTGATCGGGCGGGGCCTGGAGGCGGAAGGCGCCGAGGCTGACGACGATGCCGTGCAGGCTCTAATTGACCTGGTCGACGGAGATGCCAGGGCCGCCCTCACCTCCCTGGAGGTGGCGGTGGCCATGGCCGGGAATCGGCTCCGCACGGCCGGGAATCGGCTCCGCACGGCCGGGGCCGGCGATGTCGGGGCCGGCGGTGGACGGCCTCGGGTCAGCCTGGCGGACGTCGAGGGGGCCAGGGGCACGCGGGCGCTGCGCTATGGCGCAGATGACCATTTCGACCTGGTCAGCGCCTTCATCAAGAGCATCCGAGGATCGGATCCCGATGCCGGCCTGTACTGGCTGGCCCGGATGCTGGCGGCCGGTGAGGATGCGCGGTTCATCGCCCGGCGTCTGGTAATACTGGCCAGCGAGGACGTCGGACTGGCCGACCCCATTGCTCTGGTGGTGGCCGACGCTGCCTCCCGGGCCCTGGAGGTGGTGGGCCTGCCCGAGGCTTCCCTCAATCTGGCGCAGGCGGTCGTGCACCTGGCCACTGCGCCCAAGTCCAACCGGCTCACCGTCGCCCTTGGGAAGGCGCAGGAGGATGTGCGCGCTCGCCGGGCCGGGGACGTGCCAGGTCATCTGCGGGACGGCCATCACTCCGGCATGGCCAGCCTGGGCCACGGTGTGGGTTACCAGTACCCTCACGATGACCCCCGAGGATGGCTCCCCCAGGAGTACCGACCACCCGAGGTGGCCGGCCGCCGGTACTACGAGCCGTCCAGCCACGGCCGGGAGCAGGAGATCGGCGAGCAGATGCAACGCATGCACGGCGAGGGTGGGCCCTGGGATTAAGCCGGCGATGTCACAGTTGAATTCGGCGACCCTGCACAAGGCTCGTCGGAACGACCAGTAGGCTCGCGGCCGTCATGGACGCGCCCGGGCTGCGCCAGGCCTTCACCCGCTTCTTCGCCGAACGAGACCACGTCGTGCTGCCCTCGGCCAGCCTGATCCCCCACCACCCAGCGGCTCCCATGCTCACCAACGCCGGTATGAACCAGTTCATCCCGGTGTTCCTGGGCGAGGAGGCTCCCCCGGCTCCTAGAGCGACGACCATCCAGAAATGCTTTCGCACGGTTGACATCGATGTGGTGGGGACCAACACCCGCCATCTCACCTTCTTCGAGATGCTGGGCAACTTCAGCTTTGGTGACTATTTCAAGGACCTGGCAATCATCATGGCCTGGGAGGTGGTGACCGAGGTGCTGGGCATTGATCCCGACCGGCTCTGGATCACCGTCCACCAAGACGACGACGAATCCGAGGTGATCTGGAAAGAGGCGGTCGGCGTCAGAGGACAGCGTATCCAGCGTATGGGAAGTGACAACTTCTGGAAGATGGCGGATACCGGTCCGTGCGGTCCCTGCTCGGAGATATACGTGGACAGGGGGGAGGCTCACGGTGCCTCAGGTGGACCGGCCCACGGTGGCCCGGAGCGTTACGTGGAAATCTGGAACCTGGTGTTCATGCAGTACAACCGGATGACTGACGGCTCCCTGGTCGATCTGCCCAGCAAGAACATAGATACCGGAGCCGGCCTGGAGCGGATCCTGCCCATCCTGGCCGGCAGGGGCTCGGCCTTCGACACCGATGTCCTGGCGCCAGTACTGGAAGCGGTTGAGTCGATGACGCAAAGCCGCTACGGAGCCGACCCGGCGGTGGACGTCAGCCTGCGGATAATGGCCGACCATGCCCGGGCCATGGCCTTTCTGGCCAGCGACGGCGTGCTGCCATCCAACGAGGGCCGCGGCTACGTGCTCCGGCGGGTCGTACGTCGTGCGACCTTGCGGGCCTTCCAGCTCGGCGCCAAGGAGCTGGTGACCCCCGGCCTGGTGGCTGCCGTGATCGCGGTGATGGTAGACGCCTATCCCAAGCTCGGACAGGACCGAGATCTCGTCACCACGGTGGTGGCTCGGGAGGAGGAGGGATTTCGAAGGACTCTGCGGGCGGGCTCCGCCATCCTGGACGAAGAGCTGGCCAAGGGACCAACGACATTGGCCGGGGGGGTGGCCTTTCGTCTCCATGACACGTTCGGCTTTCCGATCGAGCTGACCCGCGAGATCGCCGGTGACCAAGGCGTCGAGGTGGACATGGTCGGCTTCGAGTCGGCCATGTCGGAGCAGAGATCGCGGGCCCGGGCAGCGGCCCGCACCGGCGCGGCGGCCAGCACCGGCACGGCTGGCACCGCAGGAGACGAGACCTACCACCGCTTGTTGGACGAGGGGGGGACCACGGAGTTCACCGGCTACCAGGAGACGTCCTCCCGGGCTCAGGTTCTGGACGTGCTGGCGGCCACCACTGGCAGCGAGGTGGAGATCTTCTTGGACCGGACGGCGTTCTATCCGGAGGGAGGTGGCCAGGTCGGCGACACTGGGACCATCACCACCGAGAGCGGCCGGGCGGTGGTGACGGACACCACCTACGCGCTGCCCGGCCTGGTTCGCCACCGGGCCGAGGTGGTCGAGGGTGACCTGAAGCCCGGGGAGACAGCCACCGCGGCCATCGACCAGGAACGCCGGGACTCAATACGGCGCAACCACACGGGGACTCACCTCTTGCACGGGGCCCTCCGCCGGGTCCTCGGGGCCCACGTGAAGCAACAGGGCTCGCTGGTGGCCCCCGACCGGCTGCGCTTCGACTTCAGCCATCACGAGCGAGTGACTCCGGAACAGCTGGCTCGAGTAGAGGATCTGGTCAATCAGGCCATCATGGCGAACCATGCCGTACAAGTCACCGAGACCAGTCGGGCCGAGGCCGAGCGACGGGGCGCCATTGCCTTCTTTGGGGACAAGTATGGGGAGGTGGTGAGGGTGGTGGAAGCTGGCCCTGACTCGGTCGAGCTGTGCGGTGGGACCCATGTCGATGCCCTCGGGATGATTGGCCCCGTCACCATCGTGTCCGAGGGCTCCATCGGGGCCGGGATCCGCCGGATCGAGGCCCTCACTGGTGAGGGATTCTTCGGTCACATTCGCGCCACCGAAACCACCCTGGCCCGGGCCGCCCACCTCTTGGGAGCCACTCCTCACGAGGTGCCCGATCGGATCGAGTCTCTGCGCCATCGCCAAGAGGCGACGCTCAATGACCTCAAGGCGCTCAGAAGCCAGCTGTTGGCCGACGAAGGCACCCAGTTGGTGAAGGCCGCGGTCGACGGCGTGGTCGTGGTCCGCCGGGATGGGTTGGCTCAGGACCAGCTGCGCCAGTTGGCGGTCCGAGTGAGGGACGATGATGGCGTTCGGGCGGTGGTGGTGATCGGTACACCAGAGGGCCAGCGAGTGGCTCTGGTCGCAGCGGTGGCCAGGGGCACCGGCCTGGTGGCCTCCGAGCTGTTGGCGCCGGCCGCTCGAATCGTGGGTGGGGGCGGCGGCCGGGGTGAGGAGTTGGCCCTGGCCGGCGGGCGAGATCCGGCCCGCATCGATGACGCCTTGGCCGCAGTGCGCGTCTTGCTGGCCGAGCCGCCTTCGCAGCGGTCCGGGGTAGGGACGCGGTGAAGGCGCTGGGGATCGACCTCGGATCCCGCCGAATCGGGGTGGCGGTGAGCGCCGGGAGCGGGCGGCTGGCCGTCCCTCACTCAGTCTTGCCCAGGGCCACTGACCGGGTGACCGACCACGCAGCCCTGGCCAGCCTGGTCGACGAGGTGGGAGCCACCTGCGTTGTCGTCGGCATGCCCCTGTCGCTGGATGGGAAGGTCGGGAGATCGGCGCGTGACGCCCAAGCCGAGGCACAAGCCCTGGCTGGGGTGGTCAGAGTACCGGTGGAGACCTTCGATGAGCGCTTCTCGACCGTCAGCGCCAGCCGGTCGATGCGGGCCGCGGGCGCCGACCCGGTCACCCGCCGCCAGACCATCGACCGCGTGGCCGCGGCCGTCATGCTCCAGGGCTGGCTGGATCATCGGGCCAGGCGGTGTCGGGTATGAGCCCGCGCCCCGTCCGCCCCTCGGCCGGCCCTGCCCACACGCCCCGCTCGTCCGGTGGCCCTGCTCACGTAGCGCGGCCGGCCCGGCCGGGGCGGCCGGCGCGGACGGAGGGCGGCGCGCAGGCGGCGCGGACGGGGGGACGGGTGGACCGGACAGGTGGCGGCCGGATGAGTGGAGGTCGGACGGGAGGAGGGCTGGCGCGGACGGAGGGAGGCCTGGCGCAGCCGCCCCGGCCGGCTCGGACGGTCCGCACCGGTGGAGACCGCACGGGTGATCGGACAGGTGGGGACCGCACGGGTGATCGGATAAGTGGAGACCGCACGGGTGATCGGATAAGTGGCGGCCGGACGGGTGTCGGCCGGATGGGTGGAGACGGGCCACCTTCCCGGCGCGGAGGCCGTCCCCGCTCGGTGGTCCAGCGGCGGCGCCGACGGCTGGCAGCTGGCCTGTTGGCTGCCCTGGTGGTGATCCTGATCTTGCTGGCCATTGTTTTCGTGGTGGTTGATCACCAGATCAACCCCCCCGGCGGGGCCGGAGCAGCGGTGACGGTCAACGTGCCGGCCGGGTCGTCGGTGTCATCGCTGTCAGAGGTGCTGGACCGCCACGGGGTGGCCACCCATCCCCTGACCCTTCGCCTCTACGCTCGCCTCGAGGGTGTCCCGGTGTTCAGGCCGGGTGAGTACCGCCTGCACCTGCACGAGCCCTACCGCCAGATCTTCACCACCCTCGGCCAGGGGCCGCTCATGGCCACCATCAGCATTCCCGAGGGCTTCACCGTGGCTCAGATTGCTGCCCGGGTGGGCCACGACGACCCTGGCCATACTGCCAGCGGATTCCTGGCGGCAGCCAAGAGCGGCCAGGTCCACTCTGCCTATCAGCCACCCGGGAGCAACAACTTGGAGGGACTGCTGTTCCCGGCCACCTACCAGGTGGCGCCGGACCGCAGCGATGCCGACCTGCTCCATTTGATGGTGGGCCGCTTCGATCGGGCTGGCCCGGCAGCCGGGTTGGCTCAGGCCAAGGCCCAACTTGGGGTCAGTCCCTATCAGACGGTGACCGTGGCCTCCATCATCGAGCGGGAGGCCAAGCTGAATCAGGACCGGGGAAAGGTGGCCCGGGTCATCTACAACCGGCTGGGCCGGGGAATGGCTCTCCAGGTGGACGCTACCGTGCTCTATGGCCGGGGTAGCGACACGGCTGCCGATCGGGCCAGCCTGTCGCCCTACAACACCTATCGGGTCAAGGGGCTGCCACCGACGCCAATTGCCAGTCCTGGTCAAGCCTCACTGGCGGCGGCGCTGGCCCCCACTCCTGGTCCGTGGCTGTACTACTGCTCCACCTCCTCCGGCTCCATAGCCTTCTCCACCACCAATGCCGAGCAAGATCACAACCTGGCTGGGGTGTGCCGGCCAGGTGCCGGATAGTGCCGGCATCGCTTACCGCCGGCACTCGGGTGGTAGGCGTGATGGGCGATCCGGTGCGCCACTCGTTGTCGCCGTTGCTGCACAACGCCGCCTTTGTCGGCATGAGGCTGGACTGGGCCAGCGTGGCCTTCCCGGTCCCAGCCGGGGAGGTTGGGCCGGCTCTGGCGGGGATGCGCGCCCTTGGCATCGAGGGTCTGTCAGTGACCATGCCCCACAAGCAGGCTGCCCTGGCCGGGGTCGACCGTACGTCTGAAACAGCCAGCACGCTGGGGGCGGTCAACACCATTGTCCGCCAGACGGGCGAGCTGGTGGGGGAGAACACCGACGGCGCCGGCTTCCTGGATGCGGTACGCGCTGCCGGCTGCGATCCGGTCGGCTGGCGCTGCCTGGTCCTGGGGGCTGGCGGAGCGGCCCGGGCCATCGTGCTGGCCCTGGCGGGAGCAGGGGCAGCCGAGGTGGTGGTGGTCAATCGCACACCGGCCCGGGCCGAGCAGGCTGCGGCCCTGGCTGGATCGGTGGGGCGGGTGGGGTCAGCCGACGAGGTCGATGGCGCCGACCTGGTGGTCCATGCCACGCCCTTGGGCATGCTGGGTGGTCCGGCCGAGAGGCGGCCACAAACGCCGGGGCAGGGCCTGGCTCCGGACCACCTACCCCTCGACCCGGCTCGCCTGGGCCCTGGCCAGCTGGTCGTCGACCTCGTCTATCACCCCCGGGACACCCCACTGATCAGAGTGGCCAGGGACAGGGGGGCGATGGCCCAGGATGGTATCGCCATGCTCGTGCACCAGGCGGCCCATGCATTGGCTCTCTGGACGGGGCAAAAGCCGCCGGTGGCGGCCATGATGGCGGCCACCGGCGGTGCTCCTCGGCTGCGGGCCTGACGTGGGAAGATGCGCGAGGGAGGTGTGCCTTGGCGCAGCGCGCGCTTGACCGCAGGAAATCGGACTGGCGCAGCCTGGTGTCCCACGTGGACGTCGTGCTGTTGGTGTCGACCGTGGTGGTGGCCGGCGTCGGGGTACTGATGGTCTACTCGGCCACCAAGGCCAAGTTGGCCAGCAGCGGTGGCGATCCCCTGTTCGACCTCAAGCGCCAGGCCATCTACGCGGTCATCGGGGTGGTGGCCATGGTGGTGGTCACCTTGGTCGACTACCACCGCTTCGAGGAGCTGGGAGCGGTGGCCTACGGGGGTATGGTGCTGGCCCTGCTGGGTGTTCTCAGCCCCATAGGGTCGCGTGCCCGCGGCTCTCAGCGGTGGTTCCAGCTGGGTTCTTTCCAGCTCCAGCCCTCCAGCTTCGCCAGCTTGGTGCTCATCGTGACCCTGGGCGCCTATGCCCATCGCCATCAGGGGGCCTTGGACCTGCACGGCCTGGGAGTGCTGCTGGCCCTGGGGGGGGTGCTCATCTTGCTGGTGTACCGCCAACCTGACCTGGGCACGGCCATCATCATGTCAGTGGTCCTGTTGGCCATGCTGGTGGCCGCCGGGGCCCGGGGGCGCCACCTGGCCATCCTGGGCCTGGTGGCGGCGGTGGGGATGGTCGCCATCGTCAACCTGGGAGTCCTGCACAAGTACCAGGGTGACCGCCTGTCCTGCTTCATAAAGCCCGCGGCGCAAACTCAGGGGGCGTGTTACAACGTGGGCCTGTCCAAGATCGCCATAGGCTCGGGCAGTCTCACCGGCAAGGGCCTGTTTCAAGGCAGTGTGACCAATGCGGCTCTGGTCCCCGAGCAGCAGACCGACTTCATATTCACCGCGGTGGGTGAGCAACTGGGCTTCCTCGGGTCAGCCTCGGTGCTGGGCCTGTTCGCCCTCATCCTGTGGCGCATCCTGCGCAACGCCCAGTTGGCCCGGGACCGCCTGGGTCGTCTGCTATGCGTGGGAGTCCTGGGCCTGATCGCTTTTTCGGTGTTCCAGAACGCAGGGATGACGATGGGAATAATGCCCATCACCGGCATCCCGCTGCCATTCATGAGCTACGGGGGCTCAGCCATCATCGCATTTTTCATGGCGGTGGGCATCGTCCTCAACGTCGGGCTGCGCAGGTACCGCTGACTTCCCTGGGCATGGCGGTGATGCGCCAGGTGGTATTGGTCGATATAGCCATGGAGCTGCCGGCCAGTCATCCCTACCTGGTGCTGCGGGAGGTTGACCAGCCCTGGCGGGAGATGCGGATACCGATCGGACTGCCCGATGGGGTGGCTATCGCCTACGCCTGGCGGGGCCTGGCCACCCCACGACCTCTCAGTCATGAGCTGTTCGCCGACATCCTGGGTCGCCTGGACGTCAGTCTGGCCATGGTGCACATCACCGAAGCCAGGGGACAGGCTTACTTCGCCGAGCTGACGCTGGTGGGTGCGTCGACCCATGTGGTCCCCTGCCGGCCCTCCGACGCCATCGCCCTGGCCCTGCGACAGCCACTCCCGGTGCCCATCCTGGTGACCGAGGATCTGCTGGGGCCGCCAGCCGAAGCCCAGACCCCCGAAGCCCAGACCCCCGAAGCCCAGACCCCCGAAGCCCAGACCCCCGCAGCCGGAGCCCCCGAGGAGTCCTCAGGAGGCTGAGGGCTGGGCACTCCCCTCAGCCGAGATGCGCACCAGTAGGGCTACCAGGACGTAGTTGGCCAGGATCGACGATCCCCCGTAGGCCACAAAAGGCAGCGTCACCCCAGTAAGCGGCAGCAGCCTCACCACCCCCGCCATGATGAAGAAGGCCTGGAAGCCGATGAGCACGGTCAGGCCGGTAGCCAGCAGCTTGGAGAACTCCGTCCGGGCGGTCAGGGCGGCTCTCATGCCCGCCCCCACCAAAAGGGCAAAGGCCACGACCAGGGCGGTGGTCCCGAGCAGCCCCAGCTCCTCACCCACCGCCGCGAAGATGAAGTCGCTGTAGGCGATGGGTATCAGGCCCGGGTGCCCGAGACCCAGGCCGGTCCCCGTCACCCCGCCGGTGCCGAGGGCATACTCGCCCTGCACCAGCTGGTAACCGGTGGTGTTGGCGTGGGCGAAGGCGTGGAACCAGATGTCGATGCGCTCGTTGACGTGGCCGAACAGGTGGGAGGCCACGAAAGCCCCGACCGCGAACAGGACCACTCCGACCACCAGATAGGTGGCTCGCCCGGTCGCCACCCACAGCATGGAGATGAACAACACGAAGATGAGCAGGGAGAAGCCGATGTCGTGCTCTGCGGTCATGACCAACAGGGACACGGCCCAGGCCAGCACCACCGGGGCGAAGGTCCGGGGATCGGGGACCAGATGGTTCCCCATCCGCACGGTCGGCGTCGAGAGCAATTCCCGCTTCTCCACGAAATAGGACGCGAAGTACACGGCCAGAGCCAGCTTGGCCACCTCTACCGGCTGGAACTGGACCGGCCCCAGGCGTATCCACAGCCGTGCCCCGTTGATGTTCTGGCCCAGGTGGGGCACCAACGGGGCCAACAGAGAGGCCAAGCCGGCGATCACCAGCAGGTACCGGTAACGGTCCAGATCCCGGGATTGGCGCACCACCGCCAGGGTGATCACGTAGGCGGAAACCCCGAGGGCCGTCCAGATGGCCTGCAGGGCGGCCAGCTTGTAGTCGAGGCGGGCAATCACCACATAGCCCAGGCCGTTGAGCAGGGCCACGATGGGAAGGATGATCGGGTCGGCGTTGGCCGCCCAGCGCCGGTTGGCCAGGTGGGCCAGCAACTCCAGCACCAGGATGACCCCGAGGAAGGGCAGGACATTGGCCGGGATGGTGGCCGTCTTGCCGAGCGACGCCAACATGTAGGCCGACACCGTGACCAGAGCAGCCAGGACCAGCAGGCCGAGCTCGGTACGCCGGCGCGGGCCGGCCGCTCGGGCCCTGGTCAAGCGCGCTCGCGTATTGATGATGGTCATGTGTCTTTGGAAGCGGAATTTGCGAAAAATGAGCTTGGCGGTCAGCCAGCCGTTCGGCCACGCTAGCCGTACCGCCGGCAGGCCATCGCTCGGGTGGGCGAAGGAGCCAGGTCGCGACCGGGTATTTTTGGAGACATGGCTTTGGACGTCGAGCAGCTGAACGCGGCCCGCAGCCAACCCAATGACAGCTTTCGTTACCTCAACCGGGAGTTGTCGCTGCTCGACTTCGAGAGTCGTCTGCTCGACCTGGCCGAGGACGAGAGTGTCCCATTGCTGGAGAGGGTCAAGTTCCTGGCCATCTTCAGCGCCGGCATCGACGAGCTGTTCGAGATCCGGGTGGCCGGCATCAAGGACCGGGTGGCGGCTGGGCTACGGGCCGTCTCCCCCGACGGGCGCAGCCCCATCGAGCAGCTCCGGGTCATCCGGGCCAAGCTGGAGGGCCTGCTCGCCCGGCAGAGCGGCATCTGGCTGGACCAGCTGGCGCCGGCCCTGGGCCAGGCGGGGGTGTGCCTGGCGGACTGGGACTCACTGGACGACGACGACCGGCGCCACCTGGACCATCTCTTCGAGCAGCAGATCTTCCCGGTGCTCACCCCCTTGGCGGTGGACACCGCCCATCCCTTCCCCTACATCTCCAACCTGTCCCTCAACCTGGCGGTGACGGTCCGAGATCCGCTGACCAGGGAGCAGCGCTTCGCCCGGGTCAAGGTCCCGCCCCTCCTGCCCCGGTTCGTGGTCATGCCCGACGGGGCTCGCCACGTGGCGGTTGAGCAGGTCATCGCCTCCCACCTCGACTCGCTGTTCCCGGAGATGACCATCGAGTCCCACCATTCCTTTCGGGTGACCCGCAACGCCGACCTGACGCTGGAGGAGGGGGAGGCCGACGACCTGCTGGTGGCGGTGGAGATGGAGTTGCGGCGGCGCCGGTTCGGGCGGGCGGTGCGCCTGGAGATCGAGACGCAGGCCGGCCCCGACGTGCGTGAGCTGCTGACCCGCGAGCTGGAGATCGACCCCGACGACGTCTACGACATCGAGGGCCCCCTCGACCTGGGGGGCCTGATGGCGCTGTACGACCTGGACCGGGGCGACCTTCATCACGAGCCGTGGGCGCCGATGACCCAGCCCCGGTTGGCCACCGCGGAGGACGAGCCGGTCGACCTGTTCGCCGTGCTGCGGGAGCGCGACGTGCTGGTCCACCACCCCTACGACTCCTTCGCCACCTCGGTGGAGGCGTTCGTCGCCCAGGCCGCCTGTGACTCCTCGGTGCTGGCTATCAAGCAGACCCTCTATCGGACCTCGGGTCACAGTCCCATCGTCGGATCGCTGATCAAGGCGGCCGAGCAGGGCAAGCAGGTGGCGGTGCTGGTCGAGCTCAAGGCCCGGGGGGACGAGCAGGCCAACATCGCCTGGGCCCGGGCACTGGAGGAGGTGGGGGTCCATGTGGTGTACGGCCTGGTGGGGTTCAAGACCCACGCCAAGGCCATCCTGGTGGTACGGGCCGAGGAGGACGGCCTGCGCCGCTACTGCCATGTCGGCACCGGCAACTACAACTCCAAGACGGCCGCACTCTATGAGGATCTGGGCCTGCTGTCGGCCGACCCCGACCTGGGGGCCGACCTCACCGACCTGTTCAACTTCCTCACCGGCTACAGCCGCCGGGCCTCGTACCGTCGTCTGGCGGTGGCGCCCACCGGGCTGCGGACCAGGATCATCGAGGCCATCGAGGCCCAGGGAGTGGCCGGGACTGACGGGCGGGTAGTGATCAAGTGCAACGGGCTCACCGACCCGGCGGTGATCGATGCCCTTTATGCCGCCTCGGGGGAGGGGGTCCCCATCGACTTGGTGGTGCGGGGGGTCTGCCGACTGCGCCCGGGTGTGCCGGGACTGTCGGAGACCATCCAGGTCCGTTCGGTGGTGGGAAGGTTCCTCGAGCACTCCCGGATATTTTCGTTCGGAGGGGGGGGCGGCCAGCCGGCCGAGATCCTGATCGGATCGGCTGACCTGATGGAGCGTAACCTGGACCGACGCATCGAGGCGGCGATACCGGTGGTGGAGGCCGAGGCCCGACAGCGCCTGTCGGAGACCCTGGACCTGCTGCTGGCCGACGACACCCAGGCCTGGGCCCTGGGCCCGGACGGGAGCTGGACCAGAGTTCCCGCCGCCGGGGGTGCCGATGATGGCAGGCACAGCGCCCAGCTGCGCCAGCAGGACCTGGCCCGGGAGCGGGCTCGAAGGCGCCGCCGGGACCCTGACAGCCTCTCGTCCTCTGGTGGTAATGAGCGGTTGACCGAGGGCGCGCCCACTGCGCGCCAGTGAACCAGGAGGTGGCGGATGACCTTGGAGCGTGAGGTGAAGCTGGGGGCGGAGGCCGACTTCGTGCTGCCCGACCTCACCGGCGTCCTGCCCGGAGCGGTGGTCAGCGTGGAGGCGCCCAGAAGGCTGCGGGCGACCTACTGGGACACTGCCGACCTTCGCCTGGCCAGAGCGGGGATCACCGTGCGCCACCGGGCCGGCGAGGGGGCCGAGGGGGCCACGGAGCTCTCCAGAGACGAGCCCCCGGGCGGGGGCGGATGGACGGTGAAGCTGCCTGCCGGCGACAATCGACCCGGTGGCCTCATGAGCCGGAGAGAGGTCGAGTTCGACGGGCCACCTGATGCGGTACCTGGCCCGGTGGCCGGTTTCGTGCGGGCCCATGTTCGCAGCACCCCCCTGGTGGCGGTGGCTCGACTGACCACCCGGCGGGTCAGCCTCGACCTCCGGGGCCCCACCGGCGCCCCGCTCGCCCAGGTCGACGACGACACGGTCACGGTGGACGAAGTGATCGGTGATGGCGATGGCGGCCGGCCGGCGTACTTTCGGGAGATCGAGGTGGAGCTGGGACCGGATGCCTCCGAGGAGGTCGCTCGTGCGGTGGTCGACCGCCTGGTGAAGGCAGGGGCAACCCGGACCAATCCGGTGCCCAAGGCCCTTCGAGCCCTCGGGCCGGCCGCCCTGGAGGCGCCCAAGGTCGGGGTTGTCGCCGTGAGCCCAGCCGGCCCAGGAGCCCGGCCCGGAAAGACGGCCGGGCCGGGCGGCCGGCACCGGGAGCCGGTCAGCGGCGGGGTACTGGTGAGGTCGGCACTGGCGGCCGGCACGTCCCGTCTGGTGGGTCATGATCCTGGCGTTCGCTTGGGTGATGATCCCGAGGATGTCCACCAGGCGAGAGTTGCGACCCGCCGCCTGCGCTCCGACCTGGCCACCTTCTCCGATCTGGTCGACTCGGACTGGAGCAGGCACCTGCGAAACGAGCTGGCCTGGCTGGGCGACGTCCTTGGGGCGGTTCGCGACGCCGACGTGCTGCTGGACCGGCTCCGGACCGATGCCCGGCTGCTTCCCGAGGTGGACTACCAACCGGCGGCTAACCTGCTCGAGGTCCTGCGAGCTGATCGGACCGAGGCCCAGGGTGCCCTGGCTGACGTTTTGGACAGCAACCGCTATTTTGCCCTAATCGACGCCCTGGTGGACTCGGCCAATACGCCCCGTCTCACTCCCCTGGCTGAGACTCCCGCCGACCAGCTGGCACCTGTGCTGGTGGGTGCGGCCTGGGATCGTCTGGCCGGGGCCATCGACCAGCTGGTTGACCCCCCGAGCGACGAGGCCCTTCACCAGGTCCGGATCAAGGCCAAACGGTGCCGTTACGCGGCCGAGGCGGTGGCTCCCGTGGCTCGTAAACCGGCTGGACGCCTGGCCCGGCGGGTAGCCGACCTGCAGACCGTGCTCGGCGATCTGCACGATGCGGTGGTGGCGGAGTCCCGGTTGCGGGAGATGCTCAGGCCGCCGGGAGCGGCCCTGAGCCCTGAGCAGGCGGCCGTCGCCGGAGCGCTCATGGAGACGCAGCGCCGAAGGGCCGTCGATCGGCGCCGACGCTGGCACAAGGCGTGGCGCAAGGCATCCAAGTCCAAGGTTCACTCTTGGCTGAGGTGAGCTCGGTCACCGGTGGTACCGGCGAGGTGGACGCCGAGGTCCGAGCTGGCGGGGGAGTGGTGACCCGCCGGGGGCCCGGCGACTCCGTCGACATGCTGTTGGTGCACCGACCCCGTTACGACGACTGGACGTTCCCCAAGGGCAAGGTCGACCCCGGCGAGGGCGATGACGCGGCCGCCCTCCGGGAGGTCGAGGAGGAGACCGGCCTGCCCTGTCGCCTCGGCCCCGAGCTGGCCTGTTCGCGCTATGAGGACCGCAAGGGCCGGACGAAGCTGGTTCGCTACTGGCTCATGGTCCCCGACGGGCCGGCCCACGAATCGCTGGCGGCCACGACCGGCGAGGTTGACAGGACCGCCTGGCTGGGTATGGAGGAAGCTCTCGCCGCCCTCACCTACGATCGAGACCGGGATGTCCTGCGCAGCGCGGCCGCCGCTCTGGAAGGGCAGGCTCCCGCCTAAAGGGCAGTGATGCCAATCGGCACCGCCACCGCCACCGCCACCGAGTTGGGACCGACGGGCCTGACCAATACTGGCACCGCCAACCGCAGCTGACGCCAACCGCCACTGATACCAACCGCCACTGATACCAACTGCCATGGACCTCACTTCCCTCACCAACCACAGCCTGGTCATCCTCTGGGTGGAGCTGGCCTCCCTGCTGATCGTGGCCCGTCTGCTGGGTGGCCTGGCGGCCCGCATCGGCCAACCCAGCGTGGTGGGGGAGCTGGTGGCTGGCCTGTTGCTCGGTCCGTCGGTGCTGGGCCAGCTGTGGCCCACCGGCTTCCATTGGTTCCTGCCTGCCGGCCAGCTCCAGGGCAGCCTGTTGCTCACCGTCACCGCTCTGGCCCTGGTGCTGGTCCTGGTGGTGATCGGAGCAGACACCGACCTACCCTTGATTGCCAGTCTGGGCCGGGCAGCCGGGCTGGTGTCTGCCCTCAGCCTGGCCGTGCCATTTGCCGTCGGCTTCGCAGGGGGGGAGCTGCTCCCCGCCTCATTGCTTGGCCATCACCCCAACCGCCCAGTCTTTGCCCTGCTGGTGGCGGGTTGTGTCTGCGTCTCCTCGCTGCCGGTGGTGGCCAAGGTGATCAGCGGCCTGGGGGCGGTAAGGCGGAACTTTGGCCAGCTGGCCCTGGCGGCAGGGACGGCCAATGACATCTTCGGCTTCCTGGTGGTGGCCCTGGCCACCGGCCTGGTGGGGGTCGGGGCGGCCGCTTCGAGCTCCCAGCTACCGCTGGCCCTGGGTGGCCTGGCCGTCCTGGTGGTCCTGGCCTTCACCGTCGGCCAGCGGGTGGTGGACGCCCTCCTGCGCCAAGCTCGGCGCCAGGGGCCCAATGTGGTGGCGTCCCTGGCGGTGTGCCTGATTGCCGCCCTGGTGATGGCGGCCGCCACCCAGGCGGTGGGGGTGGAGGGGGCGCTTGGCGGGTTCCTGGCTGGCGTCGTGCTGGCTCGCTCGCGCTTCGGACAGGGGGATGCTCTGCAGCTCCTCACCCGGCTGTCGAATGCCTTCCTCGCCCCCCTTTACTTCGCCACCGCCGGTCTGAGGGTCCACCTGAGCCAGCTCAGCCCCGGACCGGTGCTCATCTCCTTCATCGCCCTGACGCTGGCCGCCGCCCTGTCCAAGTTCCTGGGAGCAGGCCTTGGGGGTCGAGCGGCCAGGCTGGGTTGGCGAGAGAGTGCCGCCCTCGGGATCGGTCTCAATGGGAGGGGCGCCCTGCAGGTGATCATCGCCACTGCTGGGCTCAGCATTGGTGTGTTCAGCCCGGCTGCTTACACGGTGATGATCCTGTTGTCCATCGTGACCTCGGTGGCCACACCGCCTCTGCTGCGCCTGGTGGTGAAGGACTGGACCGGCTCGGACGAGGAACGCCAACGCCTCGACAAGGAGGACCAACTCGGCCGCAACGTGATCGTCCGGGACCAGCGGATGCTGCTGCCCAGCCGTGGCAGTCCCAACTCGCTCACGGCGGCTGAGGTGATGCACTGCGCCTGGCCAGAGGAGTCCGGCGTCACCATCTTGTCCATTGGGGAGGACGAGCACGGGAAGGCGCCGGACACCATCGTCGCCTCCCACGTGTTCGAGCCCCGACAGGTGGAGCGGCGCCACATATCCTCCGAGCATGTGCTGGAGAGCATCCTGGCCGAGGCCAAGCTCGGCTATGGCGTCATCGGACTGGGAGCGGCCGAGCACCCGGGCCCCGATCACCTCCTGTCCTCGGTGGTCGACGACCTCCTGGCCGCCAGTCCCATTCCCCTGCTGGTGGTTCGTCGCGCCCGCCAGCCCGACCAGGTCCTGCCGGCCGCCTTCAGTCGAGCGCTGGTCCCGGTGACCGGTACGGCTGCCGCCCGAGCCGGCCAGGAGGTGGCCTACAACATCAGCCGTCATCTCGGCACCGCCGTCACCGTGGCCCACGTGGTGACCCGGCCACCCGGAGTCAGCGAGTCGCCGCCAGGCGACAGCCGCTCGCCGGCAGGTGGTGAGTCAGTGCCGGCCTCGGGTGGGCCTGCCGCGGGCGGCGACCTGGTGCCGGCCGGCCGAGATGGTGAGCCCGTATTGGCTAGGTCGGCCACCGGTACCGGCGAGGGCGTTCTGCGGGAGGCCGAGTCGCTGGCCCGCGAGCTTGGTGTGGAGCCCCAGGTCCTGGTGCGGCACGGGCAGTCGGCTGGTCCCGAGATCGTCACCGCCGCCCAGGAGGCGGAGGCCGACCTGGTGGTCATGGGCGCGACAGTTCGTCTGGTCGAGGGCCGGCCGTTCCTCGGCCACACCGTGGAGCATGTCCTGGCCCACACCGACGCCACCGTGGTGGTGGTGGTGCTGCCTGACCCCACCACTCCGGCCATGACCGCCGAGCGGGCGGCGGCGGCCGCGTCCTAGGGCGGTGGCTCCTAGAGTCATCGACGGATGCGTATAGCGGCGCTGGATCTGGGTAGCAACTCCTTTCACCTGCTGATCGTGGAGGCGCGTCCAGACGGCACATTTGATCCCTTGGTGCGGGAGAAGGAGATGCTCAGGCTGGGCGACGCCGTCGCCAGGACGGGCAGGATCGACGCCGATCTGGCTGATCGGGCCCTGGAGGCCCTGCGCCGCTTCGGTGCTCTGGCCGACTCTCTGGGAGTCGACGAGCGAGTGGCTCTGGCCACCAGTGCCCTGCGAGAGGCGGAGAACGGTGCCGAGCTGGTGGATCGGATCGAGGCAGAGGCCGGCTTCCCGGTCGAGGTCATCAGCGGGGCCAGGGAAGCCCGTCTGATCTTCGGGGCGGTCCGGGCCAGTGTTCTCATCGATCCCGGCCCAGCCCTGGCCCTCGACTTGGGCGGCGGCAGCCTGGAGGTGATGGTGGGCGACCGGGCCCGGCTGTCCCTGGCCGAGAGCCTCAAGCTCGGAGTGGCCCGCCTCAGTGCCGAGTTGGTACACGAAGACCCTCTGTCGGCGGCTGACCTTGGTCGGCTGCATCACCGGGTGGAGGAGACCCTGGGCCCGCTGATCGAGGAGGTGACCCAGCTCGGTCCCCGCATGCTGGTCGGCTCCAGCGGGACCCTTTGCGCCCTGGCCCGCATGGCGGCCGCAGCGCGGACTGGGACGGTGCCCACCACCGTGAACCAGCTCACCGTACGACTGGGAGACCTCCAGGTGGTGCATGAACAGCTGCTGTCATTGCCCGCCGCCGAGCGCCAACGCCTTCCGGGCCTGGAGGCCCGCCGGGTCGACCTGGCGCCCACCGGTTCAGTTGTACTGCTGGCCATCATGGACATGTTCGGGTTCGATCGGCTCACTACCAGTGAATGGGCCCTGCGGGAGGGCATCGTCATCGAGGCCATTGGCGCCCATGACCCGGCAGACTGGACGGACGATACCCACGGCATGCGAATGGCATCGGTGCTCGATCTGTGCCGTCGCTGTGGCTGGCAGGAGACTCATGCCACCCAGGTGGCCCGATTGGCCATCGACCTGTTTGACCAGACCCTTCCCCTTCATGGGCTGGGACCGGAAGACCGGGAGCTGCTCAACTATGGGGCTCTGCTTCACGACATCGGCGAGCACGTCGCCGTCGAGGGCCACGATCGCCACACCGCCTACCTGATCGAAAATGGCCGCCTCCGGGGCTTCTCCCCCGAGGGGATCAACATCTTGTCGTGCCTGGGCCGCTTCCACCGGCGAGGGTCACCCAAGGCATCCTTTCCGGCCTTTTCCTGTTTGAGCGGCAAGGCTCGAGATCGGGCCACCCGGCTGACGGCTCTGCTGAGGGTGGCCGACGCCCTGGATCGCGCTCACGCCGGCAGCGTGGAGGGCATCGACGTCGAGCTCCTGGCCGACAGAGTGAGGCTCCGAGCCCTCTCCCACGGTGACATCGAGCTCGAGCGATGGGGCTTGCGACGCAAACGAGGACTCTTCGAGGAGGTATTCGCGCGCCGCCTGGAAGTCAGCGCGGCCAGCCAGGCCTGCCCGGTAGTGGCGGGCGGCTGATCCAGTCGGGCTTCGTGTCGCTCCAGCGGACTTGGACTCGGGTAGTTCTGGGCATGTGTCAGAAAGCGTGTCGGCTGGAGTCGCTCAGGCGCCCGGCGCCTCGACCCGCAGCGCCCCCTCGGCAGTGAGCAGAGCATGCTTCATGGCGGTGCCAAGGGCATAGTTGCCGATCTTGCCGTCGCTGCGCACCACCCGGTGACACGGTATGAGTACCGGGATGGGATTGCGACCAAGGGCAGTCCCCACGGCTCGCACCGCCCGGGGCCGGCCGATCTGATGAGCCACCCAGGCATAGGGTCGCATCTGGCCGGTGGGGATCTCCAGTGCCTTGCCCAGCACCGCCCGCTGGAAGTCGGAGAGGCCTCGCAAATCGTAGGCCAGCTGGCTGCCGTCTCCAGTCGTCAGTGCCCGTTCCAGGCCAGTCGGCGGCTGCTTTGCAGGGCGGAGTGGTCGGCCGAACCGTTGGCCGTGGAGGGCAGCGAAGCGCTGGGCATCGCCATCCACGAGCTGTGCGGACACGACGTGGCTGATCCCACTGGAGTTGAAGGCCACGAACAGTGGGCCAGTTGGGCCCTCAATCGAGACCAGATCGTCGGTCTCTGTCACCAGGCCAAGGCGCGTGAGGACCCGCTCGGCGAAATCGGGCGGTGGAGTAGCACGCAAGCCGCGCAGAGCCACCAGTAGATCGGTGTCATCGACTGAGCGGATATTGGTCATGACAACGCCTCCTTGACTGAGTGAAGCTGGGACCGCAGAGCAGTTAAGCCCCGGGACACGTGAGACTTGGCCGTCCCGCTCGGGCACTCCAGCACGGTGGCCATCTCGGCGTAGGACAGGCCGACAATGTGGCGTAGCACAATGGCTATCCGCTGGGCTTCGGGAAGCCCCGCCAGCAGGCCTGCGACATCCCCGATCTCGCTCTGGGCCAAAGCAAGCTGCTCAGGGCCGTCAGCTGCATCAGATGCAGGATGGAGCGACTCGAACGGGACGGTCAAGGGGCGCCGACTGGTGTCGCGCAATTGATTGCGCCACAAGTTGAGGACGATGGTTACGAGCCAGGGCCGCAGGTCCAGCGCCCGGACCCGCTCGGGTGGGTAACTCTGCATCGCCTTGTAGGCCTGCGCGAAGGTCTCAGACGCCAGGTCGTCGGCGTCGGCCGCTTGGTGGCTGAACCGCCGGGCGGTCGTGTACACCGTGCCGGCATAGGCCTCTACCAGCCGCGGAAATGCAACCTCCAGGTCGACAGCCGCCTCCTCGGCCAGCGGGTCCAACGTTCTCAGCGGCTGGCCGGTCATGCTCGCAGGTCGGCGCGTCACACAGTAGAGAACACCGTCGGTACCGATTGGGTTGCAGCCGTCGGATTCCCTCCGGCCGATCGAGTGCTGTATGTCATGCCCCAGAGGCCATACTATCTGGTCGGGCTTCGACGTGGGGCTTGGGGGCCGACGGAGATTTGAGCCCATGGCGACGGGCCCAGTCTCGGGGGTCTTGCGCCTCGGCGTTGGACAGGGCGGCCAGGCGCTGGAGCTCCTGAGCCCGGGCCCGGCGGGAGGCGCCCGGCCTGACCCGCAAGGAGAGGTAGGACAGCGCTCCAACTGGGATGGGTAGCCAGAAGTTCACCAACCGGTAGGAGATCACGCCGAGGATGGCCACGCCGCGGTATGAGCCGAACCCGACCAGCACTGGGACCAGGATGCCCTCGACGACCCCGAGGCCACCTGGCGTCACCGGGATGGCGGCCATGACATTGGCCAGGCCGTAGGCCACCAGCAGGCCGTCGATGGAGATAAAGTGCCCATGACCGAAGGCGGCCAGGAACACCCACAGGGAGGCGGCGTCCAGCAGCCAATTGGCTGCCGCCCAGGCGATGGCCCGAATCAACAAAGGGCGGTCGGCGCTGAGCTCCCGCAGTCGAGTGGCCAGCCGTCCGACCAGTCCGCTGACTGCATCGGCCTCGAGGAACGGGATCCTGGCGGCTATCGATCGCAGCACCCGGTCAGCCCGCGCCTCGCCCTTGGTGAGCAGGACGACAAGGGTCCCAAAGCCGGCGAAGAGCAGCACGCCGACCAGGGCAGCCGTACCATAAAGGGGATTGAAGCCCCGTAGCGGGATCGAGATCAACAAGGCCAGCCACAGGACCAGGTTGAGCACCACTTGCCGAGCCGATTCCCTGGGTAGCCAGGGCGAAGCCAGTGTCGGAGCCCGATACGCCCTTCTCGGTGAGGAGCCGATAGCCCAATCCGGCCCCCGCAGCCGTCCCGCCCGGCAGCACATGGCTCACCGCCATGGTCGACAGGTCGATCCGCAACAGGGTGCTGAGGCTGGGTCCGTCCTTGGGCAGCACAGTGCGAGTGAGCTGGGCATAGGCCAGCAGGGCGCCTGCCTCCAAGAGTATCCCGACGCCGATGTAGGCCGGTTGCACGCTGCCGAGCAGGTGGAGGGCCTTGTGGGCGCCGGCCAACTGGGGAGCGATCAGGAGCTCGACCACCAGGATGAGGGCGAAGGCGATGAGGCTGCGCCGCACAGAGGGCGGCAGGAACCGCTCTCGCCGATGGCCACCCGAGCCCTGGCCACCCGATCCCCCGTGGCCCAATGGCCACCGGGACGTGGTGCTCATTGGCCTCGTGGCAGGAGCATGGCGCCATGGTAGTGCCCACTCTGGGATGACTACCTGAGGCAGGGTGGTATGAGGAGCGTTGGGCCGACCGCACCGTAAGCTGCCAGCCGTGCCCGTGCTCGTGATTCTGCCTACCTACCAGGAGGCAGCCAACATCGTCTCGGTTCTTCATCGGCTGCGCAGCGCCTGTCCGGTCGCGCACGTGCTGGTGGTCGATGACGCCAGCCCCGACGGGACCGCCGATCTGGCCACCGCGGTAGGCCATGAGCTGGGAGCCATTGATGTCCTGCGGCGGCCGGGCAAGGCCGGGCTGGGCAGCGCTTACCGGGAGGGCTTCGCCTGGGGTTTGGCCAGGGGCTTCGAGGCCATGGTGGAGATGGACGCTGACTTGTCCCATGATCCTGACGCCATCCCAGACTTGCTGGCCCCGCTGGGAGGATCGGTCCAGCTGGTGATCGGCTCGCGGTACGTACCGGGCGGATCGATCCCGGAGTGGAAGGCCCGGCGCCGAGCCCTTTCTCGGGCCGGGAACGTCTATGCGGCTGCTCTGCTCGGCATGCAGGTGACCGATCTCACCTCCGGATTCAGGGCTTACTCGGCCTCGGTGCTGCGCCGGATCGACCTGGATGCCATACGGGCCGACGGCTACGGCTTCCAGATCGAGATGGCGTATCGGGCGGTGCAGACCGGGGCGGAGGTGGCTGAGGTCCCGATCTGTTTCGTGGACCGGGTCGAAGGTCGCTCGAAGATGTCGCTGCGCACCATCGTGGAGGCGTTGGTCCTGGTGACCTGGTGGGGTCTGCTTCGGGGGGTGCGACGGCTGACCGACCGGTCCCGGGCCGCCGGGCGGTCCCGCCCCGGTGAGTCGCCCAGGCTTGGCTACGTGTCGCCGGTCATACCGCCGGCAGGCGCCGACGGCGCATCCCCGGCCTCCTCACCGGACCAGTCAGGCACCAAGCGCGAGCCGCCCACCCCCGCAACAGCAAACCGCTCGGAACTGGACGCCTGAACAGGCCGTTGCTGTCAAGTGGTGGCTGGACTGGTGGGCTTGTGCATGCCGCCTCGGAATCGACCGGCGTCGAGCGGTGTGGGACTCACGCCTGTACCGCTTTCGGCGCTGATCGGTCGTATTGGGAGATCCTCTCGGGAGGATGACTTCTCTGCCCATCAGACGGCGCGGCGGCCGCGAATTCATCGTCGCAGTCGTCCGTGCTCGGCCAAGGTGCCCACCTCGCAGCCCAGCCGGCTGAAGGACTCGGCCAACAGCGGCAGCGCAAGCAATCCGGCACGCCACGCTCCGGGTGCCGACGTGCAGTCTGAGTCGTGGAGCAACACGGTGGCGCCCGGCGCCAGATTGCCCTCCACGTCAGCCACCACGGTGGCCGGCGTGGCCTCGGCCCGCCAGTCTCGCCCCCACGTGGTCCACAGCACCGGGCGAAGACCGGCCTGGCGGCTGGTCCGTAGACCACCGCTGGTGATCACGCCATAGGGAGGTCGCCACCACCTGGGTGTGGCCCCGGTCGCGTCGGCCACCGAGTCGAGGCCCCGGCGGATGTCGTCGCCCACACTTCCGGGAGTGCGCCAGAGATGGGACCGGTGGTCATCGCCGTGGAGGGCCACCTCGTGACCGGCTGCCGACACCTCGGCCGCCAGTGATGGGCAGCGCCGGGCCATGCTGCCGAGCATGAAGAAGGTGGCCCGCCAGCCGAGGTCGGACAGGGTATCGAGGTAGGCGGGGGTGGACGCAGGGTCGGGGCCATCGTCGAACGTCAGGGCCACATGCCCGGGTACGCCCACGCCAGCCAGGGCGGGGAACAACCGCCGGCGTAGGGGGCCGATGGCGGTCAGGGCCGGCCCGGCGTGGAGAACTGCGCCCAGCACACTGACCCCGGCCGCGGCTCCCACCACGCCACCGGCCCGCCCACCCGCGGTCCCCGCCACGCCACCGGGCCGCCTGCCCGTCCGGGCACCAGCGGGCGAGCTCCGCACGGCAGCGCCGCGGCCCGCGGCTGCGCTCAATGAAGCGAGGCGAACGAAGCGGTGGTGAGTCCCCGCTGGTTGGCGGCAGCGATCAGCTGGGCCAGGCGCTGCTCGATCATCTTGGTCGACGCTCCCTGAGCGTCCAGGACATAGATCCGCCCGGCCGACAGACGGGGAAGTGGGGCACCCATCCCCACCACCGCGCTGGGATGGACGATGCGCTCGTGGGCCATCCTGGCCAGGGCCAGATCGGAGCCATTGACGCCCTGTTGGGGGGCGTAGTCACGACAGCACCGATAGCCGGCCAGGTGAATCACGCGGTTGGTACGGGACACGCCGTCCTCCATCTGGAGCACGTGCAGACGGTCCCGGTCACCCCACCCCCCGTTGGCCACCTCGGCGTCGGCGGCCATCAGGCGACGAACGGCGCCGGGGTCCACCCTGGCCAGCCGCCCGTTGACTATGGCGGTGACATGATCACTGGCCAACAGGGCGGGGACCGACCCTCCGGCGTTGGCCTGCCCGACCATCAGGCCCAGGTAGATGGCGGCCAGGTGGGGTTGAGCGTGCGCCACTCCCAGCCCGTGAGCGGTGGCCCCGTCGGCCGCCAGATTGAGACCGGCGTACATCATGGCCACTGCTGCGCCGGCCTTCATCAGGCGCCGAGGCCGGCTCGGGTGCCCCGGGCGGCGCACGCCATCCAGAGCGGATCCGGGCGTCGCTGCCGACTGGCCCACCAGCTCCAGGATGTCGTCGGTCGGATCAGCTCGGAACATGGCCCGTCCCGCCGCAATCATCCCCCGCCCGGCCAGGGTGGTGACCCGGTCGAGCACCGCCAAGAGCTGCGAGGGATCCGAGACGTAGGCAGTCACCCCTGCCCTGTCCATCTCCAGGGCGTTCTGGCAGCCGTGGCCCGGTATGGGCCGAAAGGTCACCACCGGCAGCCCCACGCAAAATGCCTCCATGCAGGTCAGCCCGCCGGCGTTCTCCACCAGCACGTCGGCCGCGGTCATGAGGGTGGCCATCTGGTCGGTCCACCCCAGGGCAAGACCCCCCTGGCGGGAGGCCAGGCGGCGGCGCAGGCGGTCATTGGCCCCGCAGACGACGACAGGGAGATAGCGCTCGGAGGCCAGGATGGAGTCGAAGGTCTCCTCCAGCTCTCCCACTCCCCACGAACCGGCGGCCACCAGCACCACCCGCGCCTCAGGCGGCAGGCCAAGGGCCGCTAGGGCCTGCGACCGGGACATGCCAGGTTGTCGAAAGGCCTCGGCCACCATGGGACCGGTGGCCCGTGCCGGACGACCGGTGGCCGCCGCCGCCTGGTCGGCGGACTGCTGGTGGACGCAGAGGTTCAGGTCCACGCCGGGATGGACCCAGAGGGGATGGACGGCGAAGTCGGTCACGAAGGTCACCACCGGTACTCCCAGGCGACCCCGGCTGCGGTCGTGGCCCAGAGCCACCGAGGCCAGCGGATAGGTGGTCACCACCGCGTCCGCCCCCAGCTGGGCTGCCCAGCGCCGCATCCGCCGACCGAAGACGAAGGCGAGAACCACCACGAGCGGCCGGGCCAGCACTGACTGGGCCCACACCTGGTAGGTGGCCTCGTAGGTCCACGGCGCCACCCGGAGCTGGGCCGTGTAACCCCAGCGCAACAGCCGTCCCATGACCGGGGCAGCCCGCAGGAAGTCGACCATGCGGGTCTGCCAGCCCCGCTCCTCCAGCCGGCGGCACAGCTCCCTGGCCGCTCCGTCGTGGCCCCCGCCCATGCTGGCCGAGACGACCAGGACGCTGCCTGCGGCCGGAGAACCTATCGTCACTGCACGATGATCATCGTTGTCGCCCTTGGCTCGGCCCTGCTCTACGCGGTGGCCTCGGTGCTCCAGCACCACACGGCGAGGGCTCAGCCGCACTCCAGCTCGATGCGGGTGGGGCTCCTCGTTGGCCTGGCGGCCCGTCCGCTGTGGGTGGTCGGCGTCGTGAGCGATGCGGCAGCATACGTCCTGCAGTTCATCGCTCTCGGGCACGGCTCATTGGTCCTCGTCCAGCCCCTGCTGGTGAGCGGCCTGCTGTTCGCCCTGCCGGTAGGGGGCGCCCTCTCGCACCGGCGCCTGACCCGCCTGGAGTGGCTGGGGTCGGCGGCCGTGGTCATCGGGTTGGCCGGCTTCTTGGTGGTGGCCTCGCCCGGTCCCGGGCATCATCCCCGAGCCATTACCTGGGTGGTGACGCTGGTAGCCACCTTGATACCCACCGCCGTGCTGGTGCTGGCTGCTCCCGCCCATCAAGGGGCGGCCCGAGCCACCATGCTGGCCGCCGCCGCCGGTGTCCTCTACGGGCTGACTGCCGCCCTGACCGAGGTGACCGCCCGCCTGCTCCAGCACGGCGTGATCCACCTCTTCACCAGCTGGGAGCCCTACGCCCTGGTGGCGTGCGGCGTGACTGGCCTGGTGGTGGGGCAGAGCGCCTTCCAGGCCGGACCGCTGCGCCTATCCCTGCCCATGCTCACGGTGATCGACCCGGTGGTGAGCATTGTCATCGGGGCCCTCGCCTTCCAGGAACACATTGCCACCTCCGGGGGGGCGCCCGTCCTGGAGGCGATGGGCCTTATCGTCATGGGCATCGGCACCTTCCTGCTGGCTCGCTCACCACTGGTCGTAGGCGCGGAATAGAGCCTCTCCGCCGGACTCCCACGCCCCGGACCGCCGGTCGTGCCCCGTAGGCTGCCAGCGTGTACACGGCTGACCGGGGCAGTGGGCCGCCGGTGCTCCTGATCCATGGTCAGCCCGGCAGCCACTGGGACTGGGAGGCCCTGTCCTCCCGATTGGAGTCGTCCCACCGGGTGGTGGCGCCTGACCGTCCGGGCTATGGGGCCACCGGCGGAGCGGCCCTCGGTTTGGCGGCCAACGCCGATGCCCTGGTCGGACTGCTCGATCAGGTCGGCCTTTCGGCTGCCACCGTGGTGGGGCACAGCTTGGGCGGGGGCGTGGCCCTGGCCCTGGCCCAACGCCACCCCGAGCGGGTGAGTGGCTTGGTTCTGGTGGCATCCATCGGCACGGTGGCCGGCCTGGGGAATCTCGATCGATTCCTGGCCCTGCCCCGTGTGGGCGAAGCCATGGCCTTCGCTGCCCTGGCCCTGGCCGGGCGCCTGGTTCCCCACCTGCAGCGCCGGCCGCCGACCCATGTGCCGCGACGCCTTGGAGTCCTGGTGGCCGGTTGGCCGGCTGCCTGGCTGGGCGCCGATCAGCTGCGCTGTGAGCAGGGCCGGGCCTGGCGCAGCTTCGCCGTCGAGCAGCGGACCATGCTGGCCGAGGTGCCGGCCCTGGAGGCTGGCCTGGGGAAGGTGCGAGCGCCGACCACGGTGGTGGCTGGCGGTCGCGATCGGGTAGTCCCGGCTGTGGTGGCCAGAGACCTCACCCGAGCCATCCCGACGGCCGTGCTTCATGTCGTTCCGGGCGTCGGACACTTTCTCCCGCTGGAAGCACCCGACCAGCTGGCCGAGGTGGTCCGTCACCAGACCGTCAGGCCCTAGGCCGTCAGGGGCCTCAGGGGCCTTGGGGGGCGGCGGTCTCGACGTCCTGTTCCCTGAGGGGCTCGTCAGCGTCGAGGGAGCGGCGCAACCTCTTGCCGATGAGCCCATCGAGGCGACTCGGGGGCAGCCCGCCGCCGGGCTTCTTGGCGGTGAGGTCGTCGGTGGAGACCACGTGGCCGGCCGGCAACAAGCGGCGGGCCACCAGGGAGTGGCCGAACAAGGCCCTCATGGGGGCCAACTCCCGGGCGGCGGCGTCCTTGTCGACCGGCGCCCCCAGCGCCGCCTCCAGGTAGCGGACACCGTCGACCAGGGTGCGCAGCTCGGCGGTGGTCACCGACGCGGCCACATCGGGACCGAACATCTGGCGGCTGAGGGTGACGTGGACCTCCATCACCCGTCCACCGAGGGCGGCGGCGGCCAGCGACGGGAAGATGGTCCCCGAGTGGTCCGACAACCCGGCCGGGCAGCCGTAACGGTGGCGGATCTCCTCCAGGACGTTGAGCCCCAGCCCCTCGGGGCCGACCGGATAGGCCGAGGTGCACTGCATGACGGCCAAGGGCCCCGCTCCGCCCTTGCCCAGGCGCTCGACGGCACGGTCCAGCTCGGCCCAACTGCTCATGCCACTGGATACCAGGACCGGCTGTCCGGTCGAGGCCATGGCGTCCAGCAACGCCGGGTTGTCGACCTCGCCCGACGCCACCTTCCATGCCGCCACTCCCACGTCGCGCAGCAGGGCGAAGGCCTCCAGGGAGAACGGCGAGCTCAAGAAGGCCAAGCCCCGGTCGTCGGCGTGGCGGCGCAGCCCGGCCCAGGCGTCGGCGCTGAGCTCCATTCGCTTCCAGTACTCGAAACGGGTGGCGTCCTGGTAGCTGAACTCGACTCGCCAGGGTTCGTCGGTACGGCTCTCGGCGACCGCGATGTGGGTCTGGAACTTGACGGCGTCGGCTCCGGCATCGGCGATGGCGTCGATGAAGGCATGGGCCGTACCCAGGCTGGCGTCGTGGGCCTGGCCCACCTCCCCGATCACCTGCACTCGTGCAGCCCAGTCGAGCACCCGTGCGAGGGTAGCGGGCGGCTGTCCTACAGTCGGCCCCGATGCACGACCCGCTGTCGATGATAACCCCCACACCGCCCGACGCCGCCACCGCCAGGCGGATTGCCGCACTGGGCTACGACCCATCCGCCCAGGCCCAGGAACTTCCGCCGGGTTGCAACCTGTGCGGCGCCCGGGAGCGACAGGTCGAGGTGGCCCACCGGGACCGGTACGGTTACCCCACCGCGCTGGTGGTGTGCGGGCGTTGTGGGTTGGGATACCTCTCGCCCCGGCTCACCGCCGCGGCCTACGCCCACTTTTACGACCGCGTCTACCGGCCGCTGGTGTCCGCCTATCACAACCGCCGTATCGACGCCGAGACGGTGCAGGGCGATCAGCGAGCCTACGCCGTCCAGCTGGCCGACTTTCTGGGCCCCTGGCTGAGTTCGCCTCCCCGGGCCATCCTCGACGTCGGCGGTTCCACCGGCGTGGTGGGCAAGATCCTGGGTGAGCAGCTTGGCGGCCGCGTGACTGTGCTCGACCCGTCTCCCGGCGAGCTGGCGGTGGCCCGGGCGGCTGGGATGGAGACGGTGGCCGGCTTCGTGGAGGACTTTGACCCAGGTGAGCGGCGATGGGACTTGGTGTTGCTGTGCCAGACGATCGACCACCTGCTCGATGTCGGGGCCACCCTGGCAGCGCTACGGCGGATGACCTCTTCGGTTGGTCGGGCCTTCGTCGACGTCCTCGACGTCGACTGGGTGAGAGAGCGGGTCGGCAGCATCGGGCGCTGCGTCAAGGTCGACCATCCCTTCTACCTGAGCCGCCTCACCGCCGAGGCCTTCCTGGGTCTGGCCGGCTTCACGGTGGTGGCCGAGCGGCTGGCGGCCGACGGCCACTGGGGCTTCGTGCTGGCCCCAGGCCAGCGACGCCCGCCGGACTGGCCGGCGTTGGAGTCCAGAGCCGCAGCCTTTCTTGCCGAGACGGCGCCGCCCCCGCCAATGGCCGGGACCGACTGACGGCCCGACTGGCGACTCGCTGGCGCCGGAGGGGGTGCTGGGTCATAATCTGGGGTGATGCCCATGCCGTCGATCACTGGGCCGTTGATCCCCGGGTATCGTCGCAAGGTCTGCGTGGTGGTCTCCAACCGAGCCAGCCTCGCTCGGATCACCACCGTGCTGGAGGCGGTGAGGGACCACCCGGCTCTGGAGCTCCAGGTGGTGGCAGCTGCCTCGGCCCTCCTGGAGCGCTTCGGCTCGGCCGTGGGAGCCCTGGAGCGGGCCGGCTTCAGGCCCGACGCCAAGATCCCCATGGTGATCGAGGGCCAGACGCCGGCGACTATGGCCAAGTCCACCGGCCTGGGCCTGCTGGAGATGGCCACTGTATTCGAGGTGCTGGAGCCCGACCTGGTGGTGACGGTTGCCGACCGGTTCGAGACGATGGCGACCGCGGTCGCCGCTTCCTACATGAACATCCCGGTCGCCCACACCCAAGGGGGAGAGGTCTCGGGCTCGATCGACGAGAGCGTGCGCCACGCCGTCACCAAGCTGTCCCACCTCCACTTTCCCGCCACCGAGCTCAGTGCTCGGCGGGTGGTGGCCATGGGTGAGGATCCGCAGTACGTGTTCAGTTTCGGCTGTCCGGCCATCGACCTGGCGGCCCGGACGCCGCTCGGTACCGGCCAGGCTGCCCTGGCCGCCCACCGCGGCGAGGGTTCGCCCATTGATCTGGGGGCCCCCTTCCTCCTGGTCCTCCAGCACGGAGTCACTACCGAGTACGGCCGAGGCCTGGACCAGATCATGGCCACCCTGCGGGCCGTCTCCGCCATTGGCATCCAGGCCTTGGTGTTTTGGCCCAACGTAGATGCCGGTACTGACGAGATCGGCGGGGGCATCCGTCAATTCCGCCAGGAGGGCCTGGCCGAGCGCTGCCATTTCTTCCATAATGTGCCGGCTGAGGACTTCATCCGCCTGATGGCCCACTGCGCCTGCATGGTAGGGAACTCATCGGCCGCCCTGCGGGAAGGGGCGTACCTGGGCACCCCGGCCGTCAATGTCGGCACCCGCCAACAGGAGAGGGAGTGTGCCGGCAACGTCATGTTCACCTCTCACGACCCCCTGGACATCGCTGGGGCGGTTCGGGCCCAGATGGGCCGCGGCCGCTACCCGCCCAGCTACCTGTTTGGCGACGGCACCGCCGGGCACCGCATCGCCGACGTGCTGGCGAGCACTGACCCACCGGTGCAGAAGCGGCTGCACTACGACCCGGTCATGTTGTCGGCCGGTGCGCTGGCCTAGGTCTGTAAAGGAGGCGGTAAGTGACCACAGTGGCAATCAACATGAGCCGGTCGGAGGAGGAGGTAGTCGAGATGGCCGCCCAGCTCCGTGAGGCTGGGCTGGACCTGCGCTTCAAGACCTGGACGAAGGGGGCAGAGGTCAGTGACGTCATCGACGGCCTCCAGGGCTGCGTGGCAGCCATCGCTGGCCAGGAGCCTTATAGCGCCGAGGTCTTCGACACCTGCCCCGAGCTTGGCTTGGTCGTGCGCTTCGGGGTGGGATTCGATACCGTCGACGTATCGGCCGCCACCGAGAGGGGAGTGCTGGTGGCAACCATCCCCGGGACCAACGAATGGGGGGTGGCTGACCACACCATCGGCATGATGATCGACCTGGCCCACCAGATCACCAGCCACGACCGGGCCATGCGGCGGGGTGAGTGGAAGGCCAGGCGGGGCGTCGACTGTTGGCAGGCCACGCTGGGCATCCTGGGGCTGGGCCGCATCGGCCGGGCGGTGGCCCTGCGGGCGTTTGGCTTCGAGATGGAGGTGATCTCCTACGAGCCCTACCCGGACATGGATTTCGTCGAGCGCCATGGGGTGGAGCTGACGTCCCTGGAAGACGTGTTCACTCGAAGTGACTTCCTGACCCTGCACCTGCCGGCCATGGCGGAGACCGAGCGGATCGTAGATGCCGCCAAGCTGGCCCTGATGAAACCGACGGCCTTCCTTGTCAACACCGCCCGGGGCAACCTGGTCGACGAGGACGCCCTCTATGACGCCGTGTCATCGGGGCGGATCGCCGGGGCCGGCATCGACGCCTGGTCCACCGAGCCGATGTCCGATCCCCGGTGGGGCGAGCTCGACAACGTGGTGCTCACTCCCCACAGCGCCCCCAACACCCACGGGGTATGGAAGGCCAGCAGTGACATGGCGGCGGGAATAGTGGTCAAGGTCCTCAACGACGAGCAGCCGCCTCAGCTGCTCAATCCCCAGGCGTGGGCCAACCGGCGCCAGTAGTGGTGGGCGCCGACAGCCGGCCCAGGGTGGCTGCCCGCAACGCTGCCGTCTGGGCCTGGACGGCGTAGAAGGCCGCTTCCCGGACCAGGCGCTGGGCCGGGTGGGACCGGGCCATGGCCCGACCTCCCACTGCCGCCGCCAGGGCCAGGGCGCTCCGCTGGGCCACATCCAGGGCCCAGGCCCGCGCCGCCACCATGTCATCCAGGTGCTGGTCGAGCCGGCCCCCCGGCCCGGACTCCGTATCCCCGGGCTCAGTGTCCCCGGAGACAGCCCCCCCCGGATCCGCCCTTCCCGGACCGGCCTCCCCTTGACCAGTCTCCCCGGGGCCGGCGGCGTCGACCGGCAGCGGGACCATTCCCCCGGCCAGGGTATCGGCCAGGCCGTAGCCGTGGTCGCGGCAGCGCTCCAGCTCGTCGGCCAGGGCGGCCGCGGCCTCGCCCACCCGGGGTGCTTCCCGGGCCCGCTCGGCCAGGAGGGCACAGCCCCGGCCGGCCAACCCGAAAGCCGCCGCGCTGGGCTGGGCCGTGGCCAGGCGGTCCCGCCCGCGCCAGGCGGCCAGCGGCTCCACGCCCAAGACGTCGTCGTTGCCCACCAACAGCCCGTCGAAGGTCAGCTGAACGGTCGAGGTGGCCTGGAGCACGGCGAGGGCCAGCGGCGCCGAGGGACTCACCGCGGGGGTGGCCCGTCCTTGGAGGCAGAACCAGACCAGCTGCCCGTCGCCCGTCGCCGCCACCACGACGAAGAGATCGGCCAATCCCCATGAGGTCACGAACGGCGCCGTCCCGTTTACCAGCCAGCCGCCGCCGACCGGCTCCGCAGTCACCGCCGCCGGCCCGGGCCGGCGCAGGTAGGCGAACGCCACACCGGCCAGGGCCTGTCCACTGCAGAGTGGCTCCAGCCAACGCCGGCGCAGCCCGTCATTGGCGGTGGCGGCCAGCAGGCGTACCGGCGAGTGGTGCTGGGCCCAAACGAAGTAAGTCGCCCCGCACGCGCCGGCCAGGATCTCCTGTACCTGGCGCATGGCTGGTCCGGAGGCCTGGGACGGTCCCGGGCAGGCCAGGCCGTAGAGGCCGGCCTGGGCCAGTGCCTCCAGGTTGCCCCTGGGCACGACGGCGGCCTGGTCAGTGTCCTCAGCCCGAGGGATCAGCAGCTCGTAGGCAACTCGTTGGGCCGCGGCCACCGGGTCGGTGTGTTCCACCGGGACATTGTGGCCGATCAGACCTTGAGCCGCAGCCCCTCAGCAGTCGAGGGACACCCGTGTCGGATGGCTGTAGATGTTGGCCCGATCGCCTCGTGCGAAGCCAACCAGGGTGACAGCGAGGCGTTCGGCAGTCGCCACCGCCAAGCTGGAGGGGGCAGATACGGCCACCAAGACGGGTATGCCAGCCACGGCTGCTTTTTGCACCAGCTCAAAGCTGACCCGCCCGGACAGGGCCAGCACCCGCTCGGACAGAGGCAGCTCACCAGCCAGGATGGCCTGACCCACCAGCTTGTCGAGGGCGTTGTGGCGACCGACGTCTTCTCGGACCGAGAGCAGCGACCCGTCCCTGGCGAAGAGCCCGGCAGCATGCAGCCCCCCCGTCCGGGAGAACAGGCGCTGGGCCTCTCGAAGGGAATCGGGCAGCCCGAGCAGCACCGATGCTGGCACGCCAGCATCCGCTTCGGTGGCCAGGGGCGGGCAGCGCACCATGAGCTGTTCGAGCGTGGCCGTTCCGCAGATGCCGCAGCTGGCGGTGATGGAGAAGTTGCGCCGGACGGCACTGTTGTCCACGGCTTCGGTCAGCCTGACCGTGACCACGTTGAATCGCTGGGCTGGGTCTTCCAGATCGTTGCAGTAATCGACGCCCAGCACCTCGCGGCCAGCTCCTACGATGCCTTCGGAGACCAGGAAGCCGACGGCCAGCTCGAAGTCGTGCCCCGGCGTTCGCATGGTCGTGGTGACCGGCAACCCAGGCTGGCCGGGACCGGCCACCCGAATCTCCATGGGCTCCTCGGTCACCACCTGGTCCGGTAACTCGAGGTGGCGGTCACCCCGCAGGGCGGTGACCCGCACGCCGGTGACGCCTGAACGCGGTGATCCCACGCCCAGTCGGCTGATTGGACGCTCCGGGATGGCCAGACCCAGCCGGACCAGGTCGTCCGGTGTGTCCACGTCGGCGAAGGTTGCCTCGGTGGCTACCTGGCCCCAGGCATCCTGGCCCAGCCAGGTCACCGGGTGACGCTCCAGCAGAGCCGCCAGCGAACATCGGCCGGTCTCTGCCACCACTGGGGCGTCGGCCAGAGCTGTCGAGGACAGGCGAGCGCACAGGGACTGAGCCCGGCCCGCCACCACCGGTATGACGGTGCCGTCTCCTGGCCAGGTGGCCAGCAACCGCAAGAGCGCTTCGCTCAGCAGGGGCAGGTCACAAGCCAGCACCAGGGCCGGGCCGTGGTGACCGGTTCGGGCCAACTCATCGGCGGCCGCCGCCAGCGCCACCAGGGGCCCGTTCCCGGGCCGAGGCTCGACCACGGCCGGCAGTCCGGAGTGGCCAGGGCCGACCTCCAGGGCCACCGAGACGACCCGAGCCAGCAGCCGACCGACCCGCCGAGCGCAGGTTTCACCGTCGATCACCATTGTCGCCTTGTCGGTGCCCATGCGGCGGCTGGCCCCGCCGGTGAGCAGGATGCCGGCCAGGCCGGCCACGCGAGGTTGGCCGGCCACCCACCTATTGTGTCGCGAGTGGTCGGGGGGGCCGAGAACACGGGATCGGGACAGCCGGGCGAGCCAGGCAGGACGGGGGTCAGGCCGGTCCTGGCCGATCGCTACCAGTTGGGGCCGGTGCTGGGCCGAGGAGGGATGGCAGTCGTCTACCAAGGTGTCGACGACCGTCTTGATCGCCAGGTGGCGATCAAGGTGCTGAGGGCGGATCTGGCGGCTGACCCGGGACTGCGCAGCCGCTTCGAGGCGGAGGCCCGCTCGGCGGCCCGACTGGTCCATCCCAACGTGGTGAGCGTGTTCGACACCGGGGAGAGCGGTGGGCGTCCGTACATCATCATGGAGCGCCTCTCGGGAGAGACCCTGGCCGACCTCATCCGGGCCGGACCGCTGGGAGAGGCACAGGTCACCCGCATGGGCGCCGAGGTGCTGGCTGCCCTGTCCATGGCCCATGGCGCTGGCATCATCCACCGCGACATCAAGCCAGGCAACATCCTGGTCGCTGGGAACGGGTCGGTGAAGGTGGCCGACTTCGGCATCGCCAAGGGCCTCGAGCCCCGGCAGGGACAACCCACCGACCTGACCGCCACCGCCATGCTGATCGGCACGCCTGCCTACCTGGCACCCGAGCGGTTGGCCGGGCAGCCGGCCACCGTGGCCTGCGACCTGTGGGCGGTCGGGGCGGTGATCTACGAGGCCCTGGCCGGGGTCAAGCCCTTTGCTGGGGCCACGCCCCTGGCCGTGGCGGGGGCCATCCAGCACACCGATCCTCTGCCTCTGGCCGAGCACCGTCCCGACCTCGGGCCAGCGGTGATCGCCACCGTGACCCGGGCGCTGGCTCGCCGCCCCGAGGATCGTTTCGGGTCCGCCACGCAGATGGCGGATGCCCTGGCCGGCGGGGGTCTGGCGGCGGCGGCGACCGCCGCCAGCCCAGGGGTCGGGGGGATTGACCCGACGGTGGTGCTTCCCGGCGACCCAGTGGCTGATCCCACCTCGGTGCTCCCTGGGGCGCCCGGACCGGCCAGTGCCCGCAGGGCCGTCACCCGGGAGGACCGGCGGTCGGACGCCTCGTCAGATCGAGCCTCCTCAGATCGAACTGGCATGCCCTCGGACCGGTCGAGGCGATCCCGGGCCCTGGTCATCGCCGTTGTGGTCCTGGCTGCGCTGGGGGCAGTGGCGGCCATCGCCCTACCTGCCGCCCACGGCCCCGCCCGCTCCCCAGCCAGCCCTTTGAGCACGTCAGTGGGCCCCGCCTCCACCCCGACCACGACGACCCCACCGGTCACTCACCGGACAGTGCCGAGCACGGCGAGCAGAGTTCCCACCACCAGTCAGGCCACCACGACCAGTCAGGCCACCACGACCAGCTCTCCCGCCACTGGCAGCGTCGGACCCACGAGCAAGACTGTGCCCACCGGACCAGGAAATCACGACAAGGGCCCTGGCCATGGGGGCGGCAAGGGAGGATGACCTCAGCCAATCACCGTCATTTGAACCAGATGCGCTGATACTCGCGGCTCTGGCGGTGCAGCAGCAGGGCTATGAGGGCGATGTCGAACATCAAGTTGAGCAAGCCGAAGCCAAACAGGCCACCGCCGCTGAGCAGCGGAACAGCCAGCAGGGCAACCGCCGAGATGACGCCGGTCAGGTAACCCCACTTGCGCTCGTTGGCGATGCCGTAGGCTCCCGCTGCCTGGGCCACCGCCAGCACCAGGGCCACGGGTACCAGGAATGCTCCCAGCAGGATGCTCAGGGCGGCGTTGAGATACAGCAGCAGTACCCCGATCTGCAGGGTTTGGGGCTGGGTGCGGTTGAGCCACTGCCTTCGCTCCATGTCCTCAGTCTGCCACCACTGCCGGGCCATTGGCAGGGTGAGGAGATGTGGCAGCCCTGGCCGCCAGCTGCCCGCAGGCGGCGTCGATGTCGGCGCCCCGGTTGCGGCGCACGGTGGTGTTGACCCCATGGTCAGCCAGGGCCCGAGCGAAGGCCCGGACGCCGTCGGGCGGGGTGGCCACCGTCGGCCAGCCTGGGGTGGCGTTGAGTGGGATCAGATTCACGTGGGCGTGGAGAGACCGGGCCCAGTCGGCCAGTTGGGCGGCGTCGGACAGGGAGTCGTTGACCTGGTCAATCAGGGCCCACTCGAAGGACAGGCGCCGACCGGTGGCCTGCCGCCACATTTGGCAGGCATCCATCAGGGCGGCCAGGGGCCAACGCCGGTTGATGGGGACCAACCGGTCGCGTAGGGCGTCATTGGCGGCGTGCAGGGACACCGCCAGGCCAACCGGCAGACCCTTGGAGGCCAGGCTGCGGATCCCAGGAACCACGCCGACCGTGGAGACGGTCAGGTGGCGGGCCGACAGGCCCAGGTCGGCGTGCAGACGCTCGATCGCGCCCCAGACCCTCGGGAAGTTGGCCAGCGGCTCACCCATGCCCATGAAGACCACGTTGGTCAGGCGGCGGGGAGGCTGACCAACGTGGTCTGCGGGGGCCTGGCGGCAGGACCTGGCCGCCGCCACCACCTGCTCCACGATCTCGCCGGTGCTCAGATGGCGGGTGAAGCCCGTCTGCCCGGTGGCGCAGAAGCCGCAACCCATCGCGCATCCGGCCTGGGTGGACACGCACACCGTGGAGCGGTCCGGATAATGCATGAGGACCGTCTCGACCATGGCGCCTCCCCTCAGTGACCACAGCCACTTGAGGGTGCGTCCCTGGTCAGCGACGGTCTCGCTCAACAGGCCAAGGGAGGGCGCCAGAGCGGGCTCGGCGGACAGCCGGGCCCGCAGGATCTGGGGCAACTCGGTCAGCTCTGCCGGTTCGGCCAGCCGGGAGTAGAGGCCGTGCCAGAGCTGGGATACCCGGTACGGCGGTTGGTCGGCCAGCAACTCGGCGATCTCCCGCCGGTCCAGGTCGTATCGCCGGCCTGGCCCACCGGGAGCAGCGTCCGCCGCCACGGCCGGCTGTTTCATACCTGGGCATGCTATGTCCCTCCACGGGCACCCAAGAGCGTCCAATGGGCTCCCACCGGTAACATCGCCTCGATGGCCGAGCGCCCTGCTTCCACCGCTCACTCCGACCGGGCCGACGGCGGCTCCCGTCCCGACCGGTCGGCATCAGCTGGAACCGCGGCACCCTCTGACTCGGGTGCCCATGGTCAGTCAGGCGGCGGCAGCCGTCCCTTTGCTGAGGGCACTGACGACCGCCACCATCGCGACATCCAGGGGGGTGCGGCTCGAGCCGCGGTTTTCGGGATCAGCGACGGGCTGGTATCCAACGTCTCCCTGATCCTGGGGGTGGCGGGAGCCCACCCGACTGGCGGGGTGATTCGCCTGGCTGGCCTGGCCGGCCTGGTCGGTGGCGCCTGCTCCATGGCGGCCGGCGAGTACGTCTCCATGCGAGCCCAGAGCGAGCTCTTCCAGCGGGAATTGGACATCGAGCGCCGGGAGATCCGCCGCCACCCGCAGGGCGAGCGCCGAGAGCTGGCCAAGATCTACGAGGATCGAGGGGTTGCCCCCGACCAGGCCAAGCAGCTGGCGGCGGCCATGATGACCGACCCGGAGATGGCCCTGGAGACCCACGCCCGGGAGGAGCTGGGCATCGACCCCAGCTCCCTCGGGTCACCGATCAAGGCGGCTGCCTCCTCCTTCGGCTCGTTCGCCCTCGGGGCGGTCATCCCCCTCGTCCCCTGGTTCATCACCGCCGGGCTGGCCGGGGTGCTGGCCTCGGTCGTGGTGGGTGCACTGGCTGCCCTGGTGGTGGGGGGGAGCCTGTCCGCCTTCACCGGCCGGTCCTGGCTGCGCTCGTCCCTGCGCCAGTTGGCCATCTCGGCCGGAGCGGCCGCGGTGACCTTCGGCGTCGGCAGCGCGGTGGGCGTCTCCGGCATGGGCTAGGCGGGCATGGGCTAGGCGGGCACGGGCTAGGCGGGCACGGGCTAGGCGGGCACGGGCTAGGCGGGGGCCAGGTCGCCCACGTAAGCCCGATCCACGTGGTCGACGGTGAATCCGAGGGCTTGGTAGAGGCGAACGGCGGGGGCGTTGCTCGAGTCCACGTAGAGCATGGCCACCTCCAGGCCGGCACCGGTCAGCCATGCCAACCCGGCCAAGAGGAGTCGCCGGCCCAGACCGTGGCCCTGGAAGTCGGGATCTACGGCGATGACGTATATCTCGCCTAGAGGGGGTCGGTGGTCGGCATGGACCTTGGTCCAGCAGAAGCCGGCCAGGCGGGTCGGCTCGGTCGGTCGCCCGCTGGCCGGGCTGGGTCGCTCATCCGAAGTTGCGAAATGGAGCAGGAAGCCCTGGGGGTCGAACCACGGCTCACGTTCGCGTCTCTGCAGGGTGTCGAGGTCCCAATTGCCCTGCTCCGGGTGCCAGGCGAAGGCCCGGTTGTTGACCTCCAGCCAGCGGTCCTCGTCCTCACCGGGTCGAAAGGCCCGGGTGGGCAGCGGGTCCCCTGCCACCTCAATACCCTCCTCTACCGGCAGCGGTCTTCGCATCTGGAGCAGGTCACGGCCTCGGGACAACCCGCTGGCGGCGGCCATGGCGTCGTGCTCCGATCCAGGCTTTGGCACCCACAGGTGGACGTGACCACCGCCTTGGAGGCGGACCTCATCCAGGGCACCTCGCAACAGGTCGGCGCCGATGGTGCTGTTTGACGCCCGGTGGTGGGGGTCGACCACGAACTCCACGGCCCAGCTGTTGGGCCCCCGCAGGAGCTGGGCGTAGCCGACGGGGTGCCCGTGGCCGGGCTCCCAGGCGACGAAGCCGGCCAGGCCGGTACGACGACCCTCGACCAGGTCCAGCCACTGGTGCTCACCGAGTGGCAGGTGGCCATCGGCCAGGGCGGCGAGGTGCAGCAGCTCGGAGACGGCCGCTATGTCCGCCTCGCCCATCCGCCGTTTGACCTCGACCTGGTGCACCAGATCGAGGGTACTGCGATGCGCTCGGATTCCGCCGGTAGCCTGCGACGATGGCCCGTCCCCGCAGTCCGTCGGGGCGGGCGCGGGAGGCAACCGCCCGACTGGCGGTCGAGTACCCCGGCACCGCTGACCGGCTCTGCGCCCTGGTCCACGAGAATCCCTTCCAACTGTTGGTGGCGACCATCTTGTCGGCCCAGTGCACCGATGAGCGGGTGAATCAGGTCACGCCCGCGCTGTTCTGTGCCTATCCGATCCCGGCGGCACTGGCTCGGGCCGACACCTCGGAGTTGGAGGCCCTGATCCGGCCTACTGGCTTCTTTCGGGCCAAGGCGCGCAACCTCAAGGGCATGGCGCAGGCCCTGGACGACCGCTTCGACGGCCAGGTGCCGATTTCCATGGCAGAGCTCACCAGCCTCCCGGGTGTGGGGCGCAAGACGGCCAATGTGATCCGCAGCGTGGCCCATGGGTTGCCCGGTCTGCCGGTGGATACCCACGTGGGGCGGATCAGCCGTCGATTGGGCCTGACCACCGCAGTCGACCCGGTGCAGGTGGAGACCGATCTGAATGCCCTGGTCCCCCCCGCACAGCGAGGGGGGTTGAGCCTGCGCATGATCCTCCACGGCCGCCGGGTGTGCCGGGCCCGCGTTCCCCGGTGTGGAAACTGCCTGCTCAACGACTTCTGCCCAACTGCACCGAGGATTCTCGGCGGCCCGAACACAACCCGCACGCAGCGGTTATGATGATCGCCGGAACCGGTTCCCGCCATCTGGTTCCTTGAGAGCGGAGTCAGGACCAGCCGTCCGGCTCGCTCCCGTCAACGGCGCCCCAACGGGCGCCGTTGACGCGTCCAGGCGCATCATGCCGGCCCCCTCTCGGGCCGAGTCTGGGACTGAACAGTCCTCATCAGGCGGCGATGGGCATCGACCAGGGCCCGCTCGACCGCGTAGAGGTCGAGCGCCACCTCGTCGGCATCTGCGCTGGCGTAGGCGTCGGCGATGGTGGTGACCCGGCGGGTCAGCTCGTCCAGGCCGGTGGCCAGCGAGGACAGCTCGGCAGCTCGGGGATTCATCAGGGGAACATTAGGATGTCGAGCCCATGCTCAAACGACTCGACCTGCGGGGGGCCGACAACCCAGGAGCACTGCTGCCCCGCCCAGGGAGGGGCGGCCCGGCAGGCGGTCCGAGAATGAGCGCCAAGGAGCTCCCGGTGGCGGCGGTGGTGGCCATCGTGGCGGAGGTGGCGGCGAGGGGTGACGCTGCGGTGCGGGAGTACACCGCCCGCTTCGACCGGGCCGAGGTGGATGAGCTGCGGGTCCCGGCGACGGAGCTGGCCGCTGCCCTGGGCGGCATCCCTGTCGCCCTCCGCCAGGCCCTGGAGGCATCCAGGGACGCCATCGAGGCCCATCACCGCCACCAGGTGAATCAGGTTGCCCCCACCGAGCGCGACGGGCTGCGGGTGGCGACCATTCGCCGACCCGTCGATCGGGCCGGGCTGTATGTCCCGGGCGGGCGGGCCTGCTACCCATCGACAGTACTGATGACGGCTGTCCCGGCCCGGGTGGCCGGGGTGGGCGAGCTGGCCCTGTGCGTCCCGCCCGGCCGGGACGGGCGGGTGGCCACCCCCACCCTGGCGGCTGCCGCCCTGGCCGGAGTGGATGAGGTCTACTGCGTGGGCGGGGCCCAGGCGGTGGCGGCCATGGCCTACGGGACCGAGACCATCCGCCGGGTGGACGTGATCGCCGGGCCCGGCAACCTGTACGTCTCCCTAGCCATGCGCCAGGTGGCCGGGGTGGTGGGTGTCCCCGCCTCGTTCGCCGGTCCGTCCGAGGTGGTGGTGGTAGCCGACGCCACCACACCGGCGGACTGGGCGGCGGTGGACCTCATCGTGGAAGCCGAGCACGGCCCGGACGGGTTGGCCTGGCTGGTCACCTGGTCCGAGGAGGTGGCAGACGCCGTTTGCGAAGCGGTGGACCGGATGGTGGCGGCATCGTGCCGGCGGGGTGAGATTGAGTCGACCCTGGCCGAGGGGGGCTATGCGGTGGTGGTGGACGGGCCTGATGCGGCCATGTCAGTGGCCAACGCCATCGCGCCTGAGCACCTGCAGCTGATGGTCGAGGACCCGGAGGCCCTGCTGCCCATGGTGCGCCACGCCGGCGCGGTGTTCACCGGTCCCTTTGCCCCGGCCAGCGTGGGCGACTACCTGGCCGGCCCCAGCCACGTCCTGCCCACCTCGGGGTCAGCTCGCTTTGCCAGCGCCCTGGGCATCGAGGACTTCCAGCGGCGGATACACGTCATCTCCCTCGATGGTGCCGCCCTGGCCAAGGTGGCGCCCCACGTAGAGGCCCTAGCCGAGGCCGAGGGGTTGGAGGCCCACGCTGAATCGGTGCGCATGCGGGGGATACCGGTCGGGAGAGCCGGGTGATCGGACCCCGGGCGGACCTGGCCCTGATGGCCGGCTACCACTCGCCCCGGGTCGACGTAGCCGTGCGGCTCAATGTCAACGAGTCACCCCTGCCCCCGCCGGCGGAGTGGTTGGAGGCGCTTCGAAGAGAGCTCGGCCAGGTCGACTTCCACCGCTATCCCGATCGGCGGGCCTGGGAGCTGCGGACCGCGCTGGGTCGCGTCCATGGTGTCGGCCCGGAGCAGATCTTCGCCGCCAACGGGTCGAACGAGGTGCTCCAGAGCCTGCTGTTGGCCTTTGGCGGCCAGGGTCGTACCGCCGCGGTCTTCGAGCCCACCTATGCCCTGCACTCCCACATCGCCAGGATCACGGGTACGGCCGTGGCCACCGGTGAGCGGGACCAGGACTTCGCCATCGACCTGTCCGAGGTGGCTCGGGTGGTGTCCGAGGCCGATCCGGCGCTCACCTTCCTGTGCTCACCCAACAACCCCACCGGCCGGGCCGATCCCTCCGAGGTCACCGAGGCGGTGCTCGACCTGGCACCCGGGCTGGTGGTGGTGGATGAGGCCTACGGCCAGTTCTCCCGGTGGTCAGCGCTTTGCCTGATCGTCCCCGTGAGGGGTGGGCACAACCGGCCGGGCAGCGACCGGCTGGTCGTCGTTCGCACCTTCTCCAAGACCTGGTCCATGGCTGGCGTCCGCCTGGGCTACCTGATCGGCCCGGCCGCGGTGGTGGGCGCCCTCGAGCAGGTGGCCCTTCCCTATCATCTCGACTCGGTCAAGCAGGTGGCCGGGAGACTGGCCCTGGACTACCAGGCGGAGATGCAGGCCCGGGTGGCCCTGCTGGTCGAGGAGCGGGGCCGGCTGTCCTGCGCTCTCGGCCAGATGGAGGTGGACGCCTGGCCGTCCGAGGCCAACTTCATCTTGTTTCGACCCCGTCGCCGCAAGGGCTCGGAGGTGTGGAGCGAGCTGGTGGAGCGGTCGGTGCTGGTCCGGGACTGCAGCTCCTGGCCCCGCCTGGAGGGCTGCCTGCGGGTGACGGTGGGTACTCCAGGCGAGAACACCGCCTTCCTGGCCGCCCTGACCGAGGTACTGGAATGACCGAGGTGCTGGAATGACTGAGGTGCTGGAATGACTGAGGTGCTGGAATGACTGCGCCCATGGCCCCGGGGGTCACCTCCACCGCTCCCCGGCGATCGGTGCGCCGGCGCCAGACCAGGGAGACGGCCATCGAGGTGAGCCTGGCCCTGGACGGCACGGGTACCTCGCAGGTGGCCACCGGCCTGCCGTTCTTCGACCACATGCTGGCGCAGCTGGGACGCCATGGCGGCTTCGACCTGGAGCTGTCGGCCACCGGCGACCTGGAGGTGGATGCTCACCACACGGTGGAGGACACCGGCATCACCCTGGGGGAGGCCCTGGCCGAGGCGCTCGGGGACAAGGCGGGGGTGAGGCGTTTCGCCTCCATTGCCCTGCCCCTGGACGAGGCCCTGGTCGAGGTGGCCCTGGACCTGTCGGGCCGCGCCTATCTCGCCTACCAGGTGGACCTGGCGGCCGACGTCGTGCCGCTGGGCCAGCCCGGTTTCGAACCCCAACTGGCCGAGGAGTTCTGGCGGGCGTTCGCCACCGCCGCTGGCATCACCCTCCACGTCCGCCAGCGCAGCGGTCGCAACACTCATCACATCCTGGAGGCGTCGTTCAAGGCGGTGGCTCGGGCTCTGCGGGACGCGGTTCGAGTCGAGGGTGGAGGGGTGCCGTCGACCAAGGGCGCCCTGTGATAGCGGTACTCGACTACGGGATCGGCAACCTCCGGTCGGCCCAGAAAGCGCTCCAGCGGGTGGGAGGCGATGCCGTGCTGGTCACCGATCCGGCGGCCGCGGTGGGAGCCGATGGGGTGGTTCTGCCCGGGGTCGGGGCCTTCGGGCCCTGCGTGGCCGCCCTGCGGGCGTCCGGCCTGGACCAGGTGGCCCTCAAGGCCATCCACGCCGGCCTGCCATTCATCGGCATCTGCGTGGGCCTGCAGGTGCTCTACGAGAAGTCGGAGGAGGCTCCCGGCATACCCGGCCTGGGTGTCCTCCCCGGCACGGTGAGGGCCTTGCCGGCGGGAGTCAAGCGGCCCCAGATGCAGTGGAACCCACTACAGCCCACGCCAGTGGTCGGCCGGGGGTTGCTGGCCGGGTTGGGGCCCGAGCCCTGGGTCTACTTCGTGCACTCTTACGCAGTGGAGATGTCGGCCGATACCAGAGCATCAGGGGACATCGTGGCCACCTGTGACTACGGTGGCCCGATGGTGGCCGCCCTCGAACGGGACCGGCTGTGGGCCACCCAGTTCCACCCCGAGAAGTCGGGGCCGGTGGGCCTGGCCGTGCTCGCCAATTTTGTGCGGACCTGCCAAGCCCCATAATGGACCTCTACCCGGCCATCGACATCCGCGGCGGTTGCAGCGTGCGCCTAGTCAGGGGCGACTACTCCCAGGAGACGGTCTATGGAGACCCGCTGACCACCGCTATGGAGATGGCGGCGGCGGGCGCCCACTGGCTGCACCTGGTCGATCTGGACGCGGCCCGGACAGGAGAGCCAATTAACCGCGCCATCGCTACCGCCATTTCCACCATCGTCCCCGTCCAACTCCAGGTGGGCGGGGGAGTGCGAGACGAGGCCACCGCCGAGGTCCTCCTGGGGGCCGGGGTGGCCCGGGTGGTGTTGGGAACCGCAGCGGTGGAGCAACCGGAGCTGGTGGCCACCCTGGCCCGTCGCCATCCTGGCCGGGTGGCGGTCGGTCTTGACCATCGCCACGGCCAGGTGGCGGTGCGGGGTTGGCTGGAGGGCTCGGGGCAGCCCCTGGCCGAGGCCCTGGGCAGAGCGGAGGCAGCCGGGGTGGCGGCGGTGGTGGTCACCGACATCGCCAGGGACGGGACCCTGGGCGGTCCCGACCTCGACGGATTGACGTCGGTCCTGGCCGCCACCACCATGTCGGTGATTGGCTCCGGGGGAGTGGGATGCGTGGCCGACCTGGTGGCCCTGACCGAGTTGGAGGCGGGTGGTCACCGACTGGCGGGGGCCATCGTGGGCAAGGCCATCCACGACGGGCGTATCGGCATGGCGGAGGCTCTGGCCGCATGCGCAGCGTCCGGGTGATTCCCTGCCTCGATGTGGACGCCGGCCGGGTGGTCAAGGGCGTCAACTTCGAGGGACTGCGAGATGCCGGTGATCCGGCCGAGATGGCGGCTCGGTACGACCAGGAGGGGGCCGACGAGGTGGTGTTCTTGGACATCACCGCCTCTTCGGACGGACGGGCCACCATGGTCGAGGTGGTCACCCGGGCGGCCGAGGAGGTGTTCATTCCCCTCACCGTCGGGGGCGGAGTGCGCAGCGTCGACGACGCCCGGCGCCTGCTGCGGGCCGGGGCCGACAAGGTGGGAGTCAACACCGCGGCGGTGGCCCGCCCGGACCTCGTGGGCGAATTGGCGGCTGAGTTCGGCGCCCAGTGCGTGGTCGTGGCCATAGACGCCCGCAGGGCGCCCGAAGGCATAGACGCCCGCAGAGCGCCCGAAGACACAGCTGCCTGCAGGGTTCCCGGAGACACAGCTGCCCGCCACGGCTCCCCGAGCTTCGAGGTTTACACCCACGGTGGGCGCACCGCTACTGGCCTGGACGTACGGGCCTGGGTCGAGCAGTGCGAGCGCCTGGGCGCCGGCGAGGTGCTCCTCACCTCCATGGACCGCGACGGGACCCGGTCCGGCTACGACCTACAGCTGACCCGGGCGGTGGTCGACGCCTGCGACGTCCCGGTGGTGGCCAGCGGGGGGGTAGGAACCCTCGATCATCTGGTCGAGGCGGCCACTCTGGGCGGCGCCGACGCCGTGCTGGCGGCGTCGATCTTCCACTACGGCCAGCACTCGGTGGCCGAGGCCAAGGCGTACCTGACGGCTCACGGGGTGATCGTCCGCCCGCCGGTCCAGTAGGCCTGCTCCAGGCAGTACCGTTCGACCGTGATCTCTCCCGCTCCCATTCCCGAAGGATCTGCGAAGGCGCCGGCCGCGGCGCGACACCCGTTGGTGGGCACACGCCTGGAGGTGCGAGAGAGCGATATTTCGAAAATTGCCTTCAACGACGACGGGTTGGTGCCCGCCATCATCCAGGATCGGGCCAGCGGGGAGGTTCTCATGCTGGGGTGGATGGACGAGACCGCCCTGCGGCGCACGCTGACCAGCGGACGGAGCTGGTTCTGGAGTCGCAGCCGGCGGGAGTACTGGTGCAAGGGGGAGACCTCCGGCAATCGGCAGTGGGTGCGGGCCGCCTCCTACGACTGTGACGGGGACACCGTGCTGGTGGTGGTCGACCAGGAGGGCGAGGGGGCCTGCCACACCGGGCAGTTCAGCTGCTTCTACCGGGCCTTCGGTGACAGTGGCGTCGGGGAGCACGGTGTCGGGGAGCACGGTGTCGGGGAGCACGGTGTCGGGGAGTAGCGCAGCCTTCCGGGCGTTGGCCACCCAGCACACGGTGGTGCCGGTCTGGCGGGAGCTGTCGGCCGACACCCTCACCCCGGTGGCCGCCTTTCTTCGAGTGGTCGGGGAGAGCCCAGGCTTCCTGCTGGAATCGGTGGAGGGCGGCGAGCGCTGGGGCCGCTTCTCGTTCGTGGGTCGCCGCCCGTCGGCCACCATCGTGGCCAGAGGGACCGAGCTGTCGGTGGAGGGCCGCCTGCGGGGGGCGGTGCCGCTCGACCGCGGGGTGCTGGAGGCCCTGGAGGCCATCCTGGGCGCCTACCGATCTCCCGTCATGGCCGAGCTGCCGCCGCTCCATGGCGGGGTGGTGGGCTATCTCGGCTACGACGTGGTCCGTGAGGTCGAGCATTTGCCGGATGCGCCTCCCGACGACCAGGGCCATCCTGACGCGGTGCTGTCGGTCATCGGGCAGCTGGCTGCCTTTGACCACTGGCGCCAGCGGGTCTACCTGGTGGACAACGTGGTGATCGAGCCGGGCTGGGGCGCCGGCCAGCTCGACCAGGCGTGGTTGCAGGCCATGGACCGGCTGGATGAGCTGGCTTTGGACCTGGCCCAGCCGGGCCAGGCGGAGCCCCTGGCCGAACCACCCCGTGCTGGGGAGGACCTGCCGTCAGTACGTCGCAGCATGTCCAGCTCGCAATACCGGGCTGGGGTGGATGTGGTCAAGGACCACATCGTGGCTGGCGATGCGTTCCAGGTGGTGCTGGCCCAGCGTTTCGACCTCGACCTGGAGGCAGCCCCCTTTGACGTCTATCGGGTGCTGCGCCAGGTCAACCCCAGCCCCTACATGTACTTCCTGCGCCACCCTTCGGTGACCGTGGTCGGCTCCTCGCCCGAGCCCATGGTCACCCTTCGAGACCAGGTGGTGGTCTCCCGGCCCATTGCCGGTACCCGGCGTCGGGGAGGGACCGAGGAGGAGGACCGTAGGCTGGGCGGTGAGCTGGCCGAGGATCCCAAGGAGGTGGCCGAGCACATCATGCTGGTCGATCTGGCCCGTAACGACGTGGGTCGGGTGGTGTCCTATGGCTCCGAGAAGGTGGACGAGCTGATGACCCTGGAGCGCTACAGCCACGTCATGCACATGACCTCCCAGGTATCGGGGCACCTGGCCCCTGGACGCACCCCGGTGGACGTGCTGCGGGCCACCCTGCCGGCAGGCACGGTCTCGGGCGCACCCAAGGTGAGGGCCATGGAGATCATCGACTCCTTGGAGCCGACCCGGAGGGGGCCTTATGCGGGGGTGGTGGGATATTTTGACTTCTCCGGGAACCTGGACACGGCCATTGCCATCCGCACCATGGTGGTGGGGCCCGACGGGAGCGCCTCGGTCCAGGCCGGGGCTGGGCTGGTGGCCGACAGCGACCCGGCCGCCGAGGACCAGGAATGCCAGTACAAGGCGGCTGCCCTGCTGGCCGCCGTCCCCGGCGCCCGGCGCATGACGGCCGCCCGGACCGTGCTGGCCGGGGCGGGAACCGCGCTGACCGGCGGAGCGCAGCGGTGACGGGCGAGCGTGGCACCGAGGTGGCCGCCGAGTACGCCGCCTTGCGAACCGGTGCGGGCGCCCACTGGCTGGCCCGTGACGTGGTCCGGATCACCGGGCCGGACACCATCTCCTACCTGCAGGGCCAGCTCAGCCAGGATGTGACCGGCCTGGGGGTGGGCTCTACGGCGGAGTCGCTGATTCTGTCTCCCCAGGGCAAGATCGATGCCTTGGTGAGGGTGACCCGTACCGGCGAGAACGAGGTTGTCCTGGACACCGGGGCCGGATGGGGAGAGGCGGTGGCGGCGCGTCTGGTGCGATTTCGCATGCGGGTCAAGGTGGAGGTGACAGCCCTGGACTGGCGTTGCCTGGCCGTGCGCGGCCCGGCCGCTGGCCTTGCGGGGGAGGCCCGTGGCGAAGACGGTGGCGGCGTCGTCGACCCCTCGGCCGGTGCGGGCAGGGGCTGGTTGATCCTGCCGAGCCGGTGGTCGGGGGTGGCCGGCTACGACATCCTGGGTGACGAGCCAGAGGTGCCGGCCGGGGTGCGCCTGTGTGGCGACCAGGCGTGGGAGGCAGTGCGGGTGGAGGCCGGCGTGGCCCAGATGGGCTCGGAGCTGACCGAGCGGACCATCCCAGCCGAGACCAACCTGGTCGGGGCCGCGGTGAGCTTCACCAAGGGCTGCTTCACCGGCCAGGAACTGGTGGCCCGCATCGAGGCCAGGGGGAACCGGGTTCCTCGCCACCTCCGGGGCGTGGTGGTGGACAGCGATCAGGTGCCACCGGTGGGGGCGGAGCTGCGATTGGTTGCCTCAGGGGCCGGTGGGGCTGAGGCCGGTGGGGCTGAGGCCGGTGGGCCGGGGGTTGGCGGACCGGATGTCGGCGGACCGGATGTCGGCGGACCGGGGGTGGGTGGCAAAGTGGTGGGCTCCCTCACCAGCGTGGCCTGGTCGCCAGGGTTCGGAGCACCTGTCGCCCTGGCCTTCGTGCGCCGGGAGGTCGACCCGCCGAGCGAGGTCACGCTGTCATGGGAGGGCGCGGTGGTACCCGCCCGGGTGGAAGCGCTGCCGCTCCAGGTGACGGTGGGTTGAGCTGCGGGCGACGCCGAGCCTGGATGGCTGGCCGTTCGGGACGGCATGTCTTTTGTGATCGATGGTTACATGGCTCACTGGGTGGTCAAAAATAACTAACCGGGTGGCTCTCCGCGGCCGGCATTACCCTGTGCGGGTGCCTTGCATCGGTGTGTGCGGCTGCCGCAGGGGGCGCCGGAGCGGTTCCGGCGGTGGCGGGAGTCGCGGGGTGGGCGCCGGACTGGGCATGGCGTTCGTGTGCCTGGTGTCAGCCGGGTGCGTCAGTGGCACGGTGGCTGCACTGCCGGCCCCGCCCACCACACTGGCCCCTTTGACCACGACCACCATCCCGGCCGGCCAGCCCATCAACCTTGCGTCGGTACCGGGCACGACACTGGCTCCCAAGGTGGTCCTGGGCCCGGGCACGGCCACCCTGTCAGGAACGGTCACCGGTCCTGGGGGGGCGGCCGCACCACCAGGGCCCGCAGGACCGCCGGCCGCCGGCCGTGGCGTCGCACCTCCGAGGCCGCCCACCAACGCTTCGGGCGGCAATGCGCCCATCCCGGGCGCGACAGTGGAGATCGAGCGCTTCGTTGGGTCTGCTGAGGCCACCACCGAGGTGAGCGCTGGAGCAGACGGCTCGTGGACGCTGCCCCACGTGTTGGGTGGTCGCTACCGTGTCCGGGCCTGGCGGGCGCCCAACCTGGCCCAGGTCCAACCCGACCTCCTTTTCGTTCCCGACGGTCAGGCCCAGAAGGTCGACCTCAACGTCAATCTCTACTCCGGCTACGCCGTCACATCGTCGCTGGGGCTGCCGTTCGTCGGCCAGCCGGCTGCCCTGGCGGTGGACATCACCAGCCAGTCGGTGGACACCATGGGGGTGGTGCGGGCGGTGCCGCTGGCCGGCTCCAGTGTGACCCTGATGGCTTCGGCCCAGTGGCAGGTGACGTCGGCCAACCCAGTGACTACCGATGGCTCGGGTCAGGCCACTTGGCAACTGACCTGCCTGACGCCCGGCGTCCAGTCCCTGGCGGTGGTGCCTGACGGCGTCACCATCCTGCCCCTGTCCGTCCCGGCCTGCCTCGGGGCCCCGCCTCCTACGGCGGCACCCACCACCACTTTGCCGAGCACTCCGACCACGCCCCCGGGCCAGCCATCCACCACCGCTCCGGGGCCGCCGACCACCTAGACGCCAGCGCCCCGGGGCGGCGGTGGGCTCGCGCTCGCCAGGGTCCGGCTCGAGCTCGCCAGACTGCGGGCTCGCGCTGCCAGGGTCCGGCTCGAGCTCGCCTGGCTCGAGCGCTGGTCGGCGAACTCGAGGGCATTCTCGATGAGGTTGGCCAGCACCTGGGCCAGGCGGTCGGGATCGGCACTGGCCCACAGATCTGGGGCCTCGGACACCTGGATTGCCATCTCCAGCCTGGCTTGGTCAGACACCGGGCGAAATCCCTCTGTGGTGTCAGCCACGACATCGCCCACCTCCACCCGGCGAAGGTCAAGGGAGAAGCGCCGAGCGTCCAGCCCGCCAGCTCGAGGCCCCGGGCGGCATCGGTGGCCAGGAGGACCCGGAAACCGTCGGCCTGCAGATAGAGGCCAACCAGGTCGGCGATGTTGGGATCGTCCTCCACCACGACGATGGTGTTGGGGACCGTAGCCGGCATCCACGGCCTCGCGGTGACGGCGGAGATCGACCGACCCGTCCGAACTGACACAGCTTCGAGGAGCTGCCACTCCTCCTCGGTGAGTGAGATCTGCGTACGAAGCACGATGCAACGAAACATCAGTGGTCAGGAGATCGGCCTCTCCGTCCGTCGCATTCGCACCGGTAGGCTCCCGCCCATGGTCGCGTCGCCCTACAGGTCTCCAAGCGTCACTGTTGGCGGGGCTGGCAATGTCGGGGTTGGCAATGTCGGGGCTGGCATTGTCGGGGGGGTGCTTGGCCGTATCCTCGCCTCCCACCGGGTGGCCGCCGGCCGGCGTAGGCAAGACGTGGGCCCGCTGGTGGAGCGAGCCCACCAGAGCCCCCCGCCCCGTCCGTTCGTCGCCGCCCTCCGGGATACCACCGCGATGGCGGTCATCGCCGAGATCAAGCGGCGATCTCCGTCCAAGGGCATTCTCGACATGGGCCTGGACCCGGCGAACGCTGCCCGCTCGTACGCCGACGGGGGAGCCGCCTGCCTGTCCGTGCTGACCGACACCGAATTCTTCGGGGGGTCACCGGAGGACTTGGCACTGGCCCGAGCCGCGGTGGGTATCCCGGTCCTGCGCAAGGACTTCACCGTCTGCGAGGCCGATGTCTGCGACGCCCGGATCATGGGGGCGGACGCCGTCCTGCTCATCGTGGCGGCACTGTCGGACGCGGAGCTGGCTCGGCTGTCGGCGTTGGCCGACGAGCTGAGCCTGGCCGCCCTGGTTGAGGTCCACGACCTGGTCGAGCTGGAGCGGGCCATGGCCACCGGCCCGGCCCTGGTGGGCATCAACCAGCGAGATCTGGTGACTTTCGAGGTCCACCGGAACCGAGCGTGCCAACTGGCGTCAATGCTGCCCGATCAGGTGGTCAAGGTGGCGGAGTCGGGCATTCACGGTGCCGACGATGTGGTCCGGCTGGCCGACGCCGGCTTCGACGCGGTGCTGGTCGGAGAAGCACTCGTGCGAGCACCTGACCGGGCAGTCGCCGTGCAGGAATTGCGAGCGGCGGGTGCGAGTCATCTACGCGGCGTGAAGACGGCTCAGGGTGTCGAGGCAGCTCAGGGTGTCGAGGCAGCTCAGGGTGTCAAGGCAGTGAGGTCATCGTGTTCGTGAAGGTCTGTGGCATCACCAATGAAGAGGATGCCCTGTTGGCGGTGGCTCTGGGCGCCGATGCGGTGGGGTTCATCTTTGCCCCGTCCCCCCGCCAGATCACACCCCTCTTGGCGGGTGATATCACCCGCCGGCTGCCACCAGAGATCCTCACCGTCGGGGTGTTCCGCGACGAGGTCCCGGCGCGAGTGACCCAGGTGGTCAACGAGCTGGGCCTCAAGGCGGCCCAGCTCCATGGCAGCGAGTCGGTGGAGGACTTTCGCTGGGTGAGTGACAGGGTTCCCATCACCATCAAGGCATTCCAGGCCGGGCATCCGGCCATGGCCCGCGCCCTCGCCTACCGCGCTGACATGGTCCTGCTGGATGCCCCATCACCGGGGTCCGGCCAGGTCTTCGACTGGCGCCTGGCCGAGACGGCGACTGGTATCCCCCGCCTGATCCTGGCCGGGGGGCTCAATCCCGGCAATGTGGCCGACGCCATCTCCAGCGTGCATCCGTGGGGGGTCGACGTGGTCACCGGCGTCGAGGTCAGCCCCGGCCACAAGGACCCGCATCTCCTGCGGACCTTCATCGCGGCGGCCAAGGCAGCCGCGCCGCCCGGCTACGAGGGCGAGGGAGTCGGGCCCTACAACTGGCAGGACGAAATCTGATGCCCGGAGCTGGCCCAGGCGGCTCTGGCCCAGCCGGCTCGGTCCCGGCCCAGTCTGGCCCGACCGGGGCTGCCAGCCCGAGGCAGACGGCGGTCATGGGTCAGCCGAGCCCAGAGGGACGCTTCGGTGAGTTCGGGGGTCGCTTCGTGCCCGAGTCGCTGGTACCGGCGTGCCAGGAGTTGGATGTCGCCTTTCGCTCGGCGTGGTCCGACCCCGCCTTCAAGTCCGAGTACCAGGCCATCCTGCGCGATTACGCCGGGCGCCCGACTCCGGTTACCGAGTGCCACCGGCTGTCCGAGCGGCTCGGGCTACGGATCTTGCTGAAGCGAGAGGACCTCACCCACACCGGCTCCCACAAGATCAACAACGTAGTGGGCCAGGCCCTGCTCACCCGGGCCATGGGTAAGCAGCGCCTGCTGGCCGAGACCGGCGCCGGCCAGCATGGGGTGGCCACCGCCACCGCGGCCGCCCTGTTCGGGATGGAATGCGTGGTCTACATGGGCGCGGTGGATGTCCAGCGCCAGGCTCTCAATGTCTTTCGGATGCGCCTGTTGGGGGCAGAGGTGCGCACGGTGGAGTCCGGCAGCCGAACCCTGAAGGACGCCATCAACGAGGCCCTGCGGGACTGGGTGGCCTCGGTGGAGACCACCCACTACTGCCTCGGCTCGGTGATGGGTCCCCATCCCTATCCCTGGATGGTTCGCCAGCTCCAGCGGGTGGTGGGTGACGAGGCGCGGGACCAGTGTCGGGCCCTACTGGGGGGCGCCGACCCGGACTATGTGGTGGCCTGCGTCGGGGGGGGCTCCAACGCGGCCGGGACCTTCGCCGGCTTTGCCGACACTGAGGCCAGGCTGGTCGGAGTGGAGGCGGCGGGCGGAGCAGCGCTGGCCCGGGGAATCCCGGGTGTGGTGCACGGTATGCGCTCACATCTGCTCCAGGACGAGCACGGCCAGGTCCTCGAGGCTCACAGCCTGTCAGCCGGCCTCGACTATCCCGGAGTTGGACCCGAGCATGCCCACCTGGCTGCCATCGGTCGGGCTGAGTACGTGGAGGCCGGCGATGTCGAGGTCTTGGCCGCCCTGCGCCTGCTGTCGGAGACCGAGGGGATCATCCCGGCCCTGGAACCGGCCCACGCCCTGGCCTGGGTGGCCCGCGTGGCCGGGAAGGAGATCCCGGCCGGGTCCTGCGTGCTGGTGACCTTGTCCGGACGGGGTGACAAGGACGTGGCCCAGGTGATGGAGATCCTCGGTTGAGCCTGGCCAGTGGACCGCTCGCGGCCGGTGCCACCATCACCTCGGCCATAGGCGCCGGATCGCTGGCCACCGGTCCGTTGGAAGCAGCTCTGCGGGCGGCACGGGATGCCGGCCACAAGCTGGTGGTGCCCTACGTGACCGGGGGCTTGGACGGATGGGCGGATGTGGTGCGGGCGGTGGTGGCCGAGGGAGCTGACGCGGTGGAGATCGGTATCCCGTTCTCTGATCCCATGATCGACGGACCGGTCATCCAAGAGGCATCGCGTCGAGCCCTGGAAGAGGGGGCCACGCCGACCAGTGTCCTGGGCCAGGCGGCCAAGCTGGAGGTCGGCGTGCCTCTGGTGGTCATGACGTATTACAACATCGTTTCCCGCAGTGGCCATCGGCGCTTCGCCCACCAACTGGTGGAGGCTGGGGTGGCCGGCGCCATCCTGGTGGATCTGCCGCTGGAGGAGGCCGGCGACTGGGCCCGGGCGGCCGACCAAGTCGGGGTGGAGACGGTCCTGCTGGCCGCCCCGAGTACGCCAGACGACCGCCTGGTCACCATCTGCGCCCGGTCCCGCGGCTTCGTCTACGGCGTGGGCCTGATGGGGGTGACGGGGGAGCGAGCCCAGCTGGCCAACAGTGCCGGCGTTATGGCCGATCGACTGAAGGCGGTCACCGACAAGCCCGTTCTCATCGGCATCGGAGTTTCCACCCCCGAGCAGGCCGTGGCCGTCTGTCAGCGAGCCGACGGGGTGGTGGTGGGCTCGGCCCTGGTGCGCCGAGTCCTGGAGGGGTGTGGCCCGGAGGGGGCGGGCGCCTTCGTGGCCGAGCTGCGGAACGCTCTCGACAGTCCCTAGCTTCGCCAACTCCGCTCCCCAACCGGAAGGTCATGACCTCGATTAGGCCTGTGACGAGGATCGACGCCGGATCCTGACTGACTGCAGGGGTAAGTGGGTCCGGTGGACTCGGGACCAGCCCCCTGAGCAGCGGATTGTTGGTACGGGTCCAACAAACGACCGGTTGTGAGACGGGAGCCACAACGGTCGAAATCGTCGTCCGGCGCGTCAACAACCCGTGCCCACAATCATCGTCTCACAGCCTGGTCATCCGCCGATTATGAGGCAGGCGGCCCACCCGAGCCCAGCGCCAACCACCCCGCTGCGACCCTTCCAACAGACCAGGAACGGCCGACGTCGTTCAGAATCCTGTACCAATCATCGTCACAGGCCTCATCGCGGTCGGGGCCGATGATGGCCTCTTCTTCACCGTGCTCGGCGACGTGGGGCTTCCCAACTTGGCGACAGCGCGGGAGGCTTTCGACGGGGCCACGCTCACGGCAGCGGTCGAGTCGGCCGCGGCGCGGTTGCGTACCATCCACGAGGCACCGGTGCCCGGCGAACTCCTGTCCAGCGCCCGGTGGGCGGGCGTCACGGGCTGGCACCAGCGTCTCGGCGCCGCGATCGCCGCCGATTTGCGCACCGTCGAGGCCATGGACCCTCCCGGCGGCGGCGACCTGGCGCGGCGGGTGGCCGACCTGATCACGGCACCACCCACTTGGGAGGGCCCCCTGGCGATCCTCCACGGCGACTACGGCGCGCCCAACGTGCTCGTGGACCCCCGTACAGGCAGGGTGCGAATCGTCATCGACTGGGAGTGGGCGCGGGTCGGCGACCCCGCCTTTGACCTAGCGAAGGTCCGGCTCGAGGCCCTAGCCGCCACGCCCTCACGCCTGGTAGATGAGCACGACCTCTCTCGCTTCGTCGTGGCCTACGGCGCAGGGAGTGAGGCCCTCGACCGGTGGGATGACTCTGTGCTCGGCCTGGCACACGTGCTGCCGCTCCTCGTGGCGCTGCTCCGCAGCCTGCCCGCGGACCACCACGCAGGGGCGGTCGCTGTTGCGTCGACGCTCGTCGAGGCGCTCCGGACCGGGTCGACCTGAGCCGGGCGGCCGCGCCGCCCAAGGGTTGCTCATGGTCAGCCCCGCGCGTCGGCGCCGAGGTCCGCCCGCAGCAAGTCGAGGAGGGTCTGCCACGCCACCGCCTTGTCCTCACCGAGCAGGGTCCGCACCGGTGAAGACAGGTGCAGTCGTAGGGTGAGCGAGCGCCGCCCCTCGTCGTCCCGAAACTCGTCAACGAAGCGCACTTGGCGGAGGTGGGGGACTTCGGCAACGGCGCACGCGGCCTCGACGTCGGCCCACCTGACGTCCTCGGGCACCCACACCGACAGGTCTACCGTCGCCGAGGGGTGGGCGCTGACGGGCACGAACCGGTTGTCGCGCGACGGGAGGGTCCGGAGCCCGTCGAGCACCATCTCGAAGAATACGGCGACGCGGCCGATGCCGTGCCCACCGATCGCGAGGCCGAGGTCGAGTGCGGCAATGCGCCCGATCCGCTCGCCGTTGGCGACGATGTCGCGGCGCACAGCGGCGTCGCCCCACCCGTCTGGCGCGGCGTCGACGACGCGCAGGTCCGCGACCCGCGCGAACCGCGTCATGGCCTCGACGCCGCCGACGACGGTGCGGAGCTCTTCCATGACGTCGGAGCCGACGAACGCGGCGCCGACCCGTCGCTCGACGCGGGGCTCGGACGCGTCGCCTAGGTACACGGAGCCGACCTCGAAGAGGCGAAACCGCGCCCGGTTCGGGAGGTTGACCTCGACCGCGCCCAGCAGGTTGGGGATCAGCGACGGGCGAAGGCGCTGACGGTCGACCGATGGCGCACCGTCGATCCTCAGCCGTGCGTCGAGATCGAACCCGGTGCGGGACAGCAGCTCATCGAGCGCCCAGGGGTAGGTCAACACCTCTTGGGCCTGGAGGGGCAGGGCAAGGTGCTCCCGCACCCTCCGCTCCAAGGCGACGGTGCCGTGGTGGGTAGAGCGGCGGAGATCGACCGACATCGTCGTCGGGGGAAGCTCATCGTACCCGATACTCCGGGCAACCTCCTCTAAGACGTCGTTCGGGATCGAGATATCACCAGTCGAGCGCCACGTGGGGGCCGATACGGCCATGGCGCCGTCGAGCTCGGTGGTCGTGGAGAAGCCCAGGGGCGCAAGGCGGTCGGCCACCTCCGCGGCGGTGAGGTCGGTACCCATGCGGGTGTTGATGAACGACAGGGTGGTCGCCACGACCGACGGCACCGTCTCGTCGGTAACCTGGTCGGCGTGGGCTGTGATCTCGGCGCCGGGGTCGTGGGTGGCGATCAGGTGGATCAGGTAGCCGAGACCCCGGTCGACGGACTGCGTGTCGAGGTCCTTCTCGAAGCGGGCGCTGGCGTCGGTCCTCACCCCGAGGTCGATGCTGGTGCGGCGCACGGCCGTGGCCACGAAGTTGCCCATCTCGAGGGCCACTGAGGCGGTCGAGGACATCACCTGCGACGAGCTGCCACCCACGATGCCCGCGATCGCGACGGTGTCATCGTCGTCAGCGATTACACCGGTCGCGTCCGTGACCTCGACCACCCCACCGCTCAACACGGCGAGGGATCCGGCCGGCCCGCGGCGCACCGACAGGGGGAGGGCAACGCGGGCGGCGTCGTAGGCGTGGCTGGGCTGGCCCACCGCGAACATCACGTAGTTGGTGAGGTCCGCGTAGAGCCCGAGCGAGCGTTGGCCGACGCGGTGGAGCCGGCTGCGCACCTCCAGGGGTGAGAGGCTCCCCACTCCCGGCCGGATGGTGACGATAGCGAAACGCAGCGCCACCGCGGCGTCGACGCTGCCGATCACCGACGGGTCGGCCGTCGCGGGGTTGAGCGGAGCCGAGGGGGGGTCGGTCAGGTTCAGCCCGTAGATGGCGGCGAGCTCGCGAGCGATGCCGAGGTGACCCCACAGGTCGGGCCGGTTCGTGAGGCTCTTGTTGTCGATCTCGAAGACGGTGTCGTCGAGGCCGAGCGCCAGGGCCGCGCTCGTGCCCGGGGCGACACCGGCCAGGTCGGGGTCGGCGAGAGGCGCGGTGCCGTGGCCCGGGTACATCTCGGCCAGGCAGATGTCAGCGGGGGAGCACGCCCGGTCACGACCGAGGTCGACGATCGTCGGGCCCTCGGGCGCAGCGCCGGCTCCGTCGATGGCGACGGGCTCGGTGGCGCCGACGTCAACGAGCCACCGGCCGCGCGCGTCATCGACGTCGCGGACCACCCCGACGACCCAGCGCCCGTCGAACGCCCGGCCAGGGGCCGTATGGCCCTCGACCTCGACGGCGTGGATGGTCAGGTCGTGGGCCAAGGTGTCGGCGTCGAGATCGAGGGGAAGCGCCACGAAGTCGCCCAGCCATTCTCGGGAGATCAGCATTGGTCACCTGAACTGGTCGAGGAAGCGGAGGTCACAGCCGTTGAACTCCCGAATGTTGTCGATCCCGTAGCGCATCATCACCAAGCGGTCGAGGCCCACGTTGATGATGCTCCTATAGATGTCAAGCCGCCTCAGCTAGATTCTTTTGATCAATATCTGACAGTACTGCGAAGACCTCTCGGGCCACGTAGCGCTTGAGACACCGGATGATCTCGGCCTTCGATTTTCCT